>Ga0209606_1000225_pt1 | contig 91015 bp, 150 predicted proteins | sample AD_UKC057_MetaG_FD_184412 | JGI IMG/M metagenome (GOLD analysis project Ga0209606, IMG submission 184412) | Active sludge microbial communities of municipal wastewater-treating anaerobic digesters from USA - AD_UKC057_MetaG (SPAdes) (version 2) | ecosystem: Engineered > Bioreactor > Anaerobic >...
TTTGTGGTGCTGGTAGGAATTGAACCTACGTGGAGTCTTGTGGTACATCGGTTTGACCCTTCACCAGCAAGTTGTCTTGCCATCATCGACATACAACACCGTATAAAAATAAAGAAAAGTATCAGGAGATTTGGACTCCTTATGTAAGCATACCTGCGGTTCTTACGTCATTACTTTCGACCTCGCCTATCTAAGCTGACAGATATAACCCCAATCTTCAAACAACACTTTTCTTTATTTCAATGAACTACTTTCAAACACTTATACGAAGATAATTTAAAAATGTTACAAAACAAATGAATTATTTTTAATATTTTTTCAGGTTACAGTAATAATATGTTTCTTCTGTCTTTGGGTAAATAAGGACAAGGACTTTGCTTTTCGGGTTAAATGTTATTATTGTTTCTTCCGGTTTATAGTCCTTATCGTTTATGCACTCATAAATATATGTTTTATCCTTCTCTGGTTTTTCGATTACTGTGGTGTTATTTACTTTGAGTTGCAGGAATTCACCTTCGTAGTTAGCACCTTTGAGTATGATTTTGTTATTGGTATATTTCACGAAGATTACTGTATCATTACGATATTTGAACTGGATGTTCTGTGAGTGTAATGATGATAGGGGTAATAGTAATAATAAAAGCAGAGTTAGTGATAATATATGTCTTTTCTTAATCACCGACATGATTATTTTATTTTAAATTGTTACACTTACTTATTTATAATCCTGTACAGTTCATCAACGGCATCACCGACAGTTCTAACTCTTTCGGCATCTTCGTCACGTATTTCAATGTTGAATTCTTTTTCGAAATCCATTATGAGTTCAACTGTGTCCAGACTATCTGCACCCAAGTCATCACGGAAGCTTGCATCTTTGGTTACTTCCACATCATCAACGCCAAGTTTGTCAACGATTATTTCTGATATGCGTTTCAGGATATAATCTTTTGATATACGTTCATATTCTTTTACTGTTTCTTTGGCGGGAATATAAGCGTATGTGGCTTTTTTGATTGCTTTTTCAATTTTGCCAACATTGGTTAGTATTTCGTTAACCACATCTGCTTTTCCTCTGACTGGTCTTATATCTTCGATATTTGAGCCAATGAATTCCTGATTATACAGTTCATTGTAACCGTCACCGTAACCCTCATCGTATGCTTTTTCAATGATTTGAGTCAAAAATTCCTCTGATATTTTAAATGTTTTTCCCATAACTATATTTATTGGTATTTGTTTTATTAGTATACATAGTTTAAGTTAGCACAAGCATTTGGACGTAATGTAAATTCTCCAAGCGTATCTGTGTTATTATATAAGGTAAATATCTTGATATAATCAACATCAACATCCACTACAATTCTTTCTTGATAGTTAACTAAGTATTTTGTAGTGTCTTTGTCAATAATGCAAAGTTCAATTGGCTTTACGCCATTTAAACTATAGAAGTGTAATTGGAATGTGTTGTTTATTTCACATTCACCTTGAATATCATCTTTACAACAAGATGATGTAAGTAATGCCAAGAGCATTGATAGTAGAATAATTTTAATTGTTTTCATTTTATATTGTTTTTATTTGTTTATTATAAGTTTTTCCGTATCTTTCCAAAAGCACCTTTGCGTTTTCAGGAGCACCGGATATAAAGAACCTGAAAAAATAACTTACACCCCAGCTACCAGATTTTCTTTCAGCAAGTATTCTGTCAATCACTTCAATGGTTTTCGGATGTTCTTTTGCAAGTCGTGTTTCTTTGCAAGCATCTTTGATTATGTCATGACACCATTTTTCAGCATCGGTGCGTTTTGGTTTCTGCCCTTCTTTTTGTGCCAGACTTAATTCTTTACGATACTGAGGATGAAGACGTACCTGTTCTTCATTTAAACCAGTCCTTGACATGATACGTCTTAACGCTTTGGCTTCGTTTGCGTTAGGGTAGTGCTTTGAAGGGTCGTTGGCAATCCTGCGTGTTTTACGCTGACTGTTACGCCTTATGTTTCCATCATCGTAATATGTGTCGTCTTCCCAATCCATTTATGCAAGTAATTTGTTGAGATATTCTTTTGCTTTTTCGTAACCCCAAGCATGGATTACCTTGTCGTATTTGGTTACATCTTCACCGGGGAAAAGAGTTTCAGCATCTTCTTTGATGATAGTGTCAGTCCATTCAAGATGAATAACACGTTTGCGCCAACCGATTTTGATTCTTCCTTTGTTTGTGGTTACTATGAACCAAGGCAGGTGTTTGCAGCAATAGTCTGAGCAATAGCCATTTGGTATTTCTTCAACGTATATGTTTCTGCTACCGAATGCTTCAAGTATGCCTTGTTTATCTTCCAATGCTTGTTTCTGGCTGTCAGGATTAAGTCTGATGGATTCACCGTTTATTACTGCAGCGAGTTTTTCAGCGCATTCCCTGATATTTCTTTCGTCATTTTCTGTCAATGCTCTTCCAGCATCCAAAAGTATTTCAAGGTCGATGCTCATTTTTGAGCCACGTGCCTGATATCGGTATACACTTTCTTTCATAATATATTATCTTAATAAGTTTTGTTTTTACCAGCTTACCCAAAACAGATGTCTGTTGAAAGGATATGTGAGGTTCATTTCTTCAAGTCTGTCCAATTTTCTTTTTGTTTCTTCGTCATCATCATTATGACGTTCCGGCATTTCGATACTGCATGGTCTGTCGTTGCCAAATTCTTCGCAGTAATCTGCAAATGCATCAATATATTCGTTTTTCAATTCCTTTTTCTCTTCATCAGTCTTGCCGTACTTGTGTGCAAGTTTGTATACAAGTTCAAAGAGATTGACTGCACCTTTATGAAAGGTTATTTCTCCATAGGCAGGACAGAACGGACGGTAATACATAACGGTTTTCGTTCCGCATTTCGGGCATTTGTGTTCACCTGTACGTGCAAGGTGCTGTTCCCACATTGCTTGTATGTCATGCCAGAGTACAAGTCCACCACCGATTGCCTGATAAGTGAATGCAGTGAACCAGTAATCGTAGGCATTATCGAAACCTTTGCCAGTGACGATTCCCAAGTCCTGATGGTAATATTCGTTTTCTTTTTTCTCAGGACGTTTGTATTCCTTTACGGCACGAAGTACTGATTCTTTGTCACGTTCCAGAACCTTGAAGTTTTCAAGGTATAGTTCATCGTCTTTATAATAAACAAAAGGTTTGCCGTGATAATAATTGCCTTCCGGTCTGTCGTAATACATTAATACTTCGTTGGTCATGGTGTCTTATTTTTTACAATTATACGAAAAACATTTGGATTTGTTGCAAAATAAAGCTATTAATTTTTATTAATTGCAATATGGGCAGCTTGGTTGACCACAATCACATCCGGGTTCATCAGGTTTACTTATCTCTCGTACTTCTGCTTGTCCATAATCATAACTGTCTTTCATAATTTCAAGTACTTTTGACCTTATGAAAGTCTTATCTTCATCAGTAAGTTTATGTCCTTTACCTTTGAGATAATTAATGATTTCCTCTGAGCTTGTTGTAATCATTACATTTGTGTAAAGAATCTTCTTATAACTCTTTCAAAAACTGAAAGCAGCGCATCGTCATCAAGTTCACACCATTCAACATCTGAAATATGTGTTGTTTTACCGTTTAAGTCAACGAAGATATTTGCCCAACGCATAACATTGCGTGGAAAGCCACGTTCTTTTTCTTTCAGTTCTTCCAGTCTTGCTACGATAAGGTCTCTCATGATTTCTTATTTTTACAATTATACGAAGAATATTTGAATTTGTTACAAATTAGGATAAAAAAAATGAAATTTTTTTTGCGTGAATAATATCAAAATCATTCAAATTTTAAATCAATATTTTGACATATCTTATTGAATTATAGAGCATAATCTAATCCTATATTAACATTCCCTTACGGATATAATTAAAACACAACCCAGATGTTCAAAACAGGATAATCAACGGTATTAACATTCCCTTACGGATATAATTAAAACACAACAGTTACCCTTGTTTCACCTGAATATTTTGTATTAACATTCCCTTACGGATATAATTAAAACACAACGATACCACCAAGACATGATGCTGATGCTATATTAACATTCCCTTACGGATATAATTAAAACACAACTTATGCTATAGCACGTAATATTGTTAATTAATTAACATTCCCTTACGGATATAATTAAAACACAACAACAATTAAGAATCAAAGTTTTGCAACTGGATTAACATTCCCTTACGGATATAATTAAAACACAACCATATTGTATTTTATCTTATTACCCTTTGAATTAACATTCCCTTACGGATATAATTAAAACACAACGAAGAATATTTACACAATGCCAATGACAAAATTAACATTCCCTTACGGATATAATTAACATGGTGGTATTCCACGTATTGCTTATACAAATCTTGAGGCATTAACATTCCGATATGATATAATTAATTCGTTGAGATAAGCATTGTAATTAACATTTGATTTAACATTCCTTTACAGATATCATTAACATTATTGCTTTTAGTTAAACGTAATAATTGACGTTGCTATTAACATTCCAAACGATATGATTAAAACAATAACGTGGTATTTAAAAAATGCAAGATGTTGGAGATTAACATTCCATAACAGTATAATTAAAAGTCACGCTGGATTGATGGCGTGAATGAAACGAACCGATGAATTAACATTCCACAAAGATATTATTAATCATAACAAAATCAAAGTAATATTAAGTTAATATGTCCAATATAATCAATTACCATGTAATTAACATTCCAAAGGTATAATTAAAATACAATCATTCAATTCGACCAAAATGATGTTCCGGTATTAACATTCTCTTATGAATATAATTAAACTCTTGAAAGATTTAGTATAACTTTAAGTCATTGGTCATTAACATTCCCCTGTGGATACAATTAAAATACTCTATTTGGTGCTGCTACAGGTAAGACAACGCAACCAGCATTAACATTCCATTCGGGCATAATTGAAATGATTTATCCTGCGAAATTACTGGAACTGTGACAAGAATTAACATACTACAAATATAAATACATTTTGGGGAAACAAGAAGAAATTATGCCAAAGCTGTGTGATTTAATATTCCACTGTGGTATAATTAAAACTGTCCAGTGTTAGACGAAGCATTGAACCGACATAATTTAACATTCCAATATGATATGGTTAAATAAGTTTAATGATGGGAAGTACCAATCTGACGAATACATTAACATTTCCTGTGGATATAATTGATATTATCCCGTTAAAATAACAGTCTATTATTTGTTAACATTCCAAAGGTATAATTAATTGGATAATTGTAGCATTCCAACAGATGGTATCACTTATGTGGTATTAACATTCCGATATGGTATAATTAAAATGAATTTACTGATACTGGTGCAACAACAATTACATTTCCAACTTTAACATTCCAAAGGTATGATTAAAAAATTTATGGTTGTGATGTTTACTTGTGGTGTTGCGCTATTAACATTCCCTTTCGGGTATAATTAAATATAAATACTAAAGTAAGAATCCAAATCCAGAGCCAGTTGAATGACCCACACCAACAGCATATATGAATTCAGCCACTTCTGGTTTTGCTGTTCTCACAAATACGGGGCATACACTGGTTTTGTTATTAACCGTTTTAACTGTTATCCACTTGATTTTTTTCTGCTGATACTCATAGTTGAAAGAAATGTCAAAATCGGTGGGTTTTATTGCGATTCCAGCCTTTTCTGCTTTCTTGAGTATAATGGACTTCATGAGTTCAGAAGTCGTTTTAACGTCATCTTCATAAGTAAAATAGATGTTCTTCCTTGTTTCGAAATCTCTTTGTTTTAAAAGAATTGGCGATTTGGTGTGAAACAAATAGAATTCGCCTTCATTGATGAGTTCTGCTTCAACCACTTCTACTGTTTGAAGTTCCATGCCGAATGCAAAATTGGTGTTTTGATAAACATTATTTACAAAATTGGCAATAAATTGACTATCCGGTGAGGAAACATACCATGTTGCTCCGTTACGAAAATCCAAATATTTCATATTTCTACTTATTTTTCCACCATGAAGAAAGCTTGTGGAATAAAGGGAAATATCGTCATGATATTCATTATTGCTTCCAAGAACCTTATGAAGATAACCATTCAGATTACTTACATACGTGAAGGGAACTGGTTCTGTATTTTTGCTGAATTCGATTTTGAGTTTCATATAATTAAAATTTATTGATTATAAAAAAAAGCACCACCATTACTGATGGTGCTTTATGTTTGTGTTAGATTAATTCCAAATCACCCGATGACTTGTCATTTGAACCGTAGTAATCAAGAATTGCGTTCTTGATGTGATTAACCGCATCGTCAATGGCGGTATAGGATGTTTCAGCGTCTTTCAAATAGCCTTTCAGAAGATTAGTTGAATAGACTTTGGTGTTTGGATAATTGGTATCAACTACCAATTTACCCCTTATTTTACCATCAATTTCATCGATTTCGCCACGAATTACATTTGGTATTTCATCTGCCCTGTGTGAAATTGCCACAGAAAGAACTGGCATCGCATCATAAGTACGTGATTGATTGGAAGTAATTTTCCAGTTCACAATACCCCAAGCAATTGCTTCTGCAAATTGAACGTGATATTTTTTGGGTAATTCAAGCCAAGTACCTAAATTATCATTAATTTCAGTCCAACCCTCACTTTTGAGTTTTTTTGTTGTGTCTTCACTCATTTCCATATCGTGGAGAAGAATTGGTACTCTGAAAAGTTTGCGCAAATCAATGGCAACATCGAGTTTGAAAAATCCATTTGCACGGTCTTTGCCTTGTATAAGTTTCCGCTTTGTAAGTTTTGAATTACTTTTTTCCAGAAACGCTTTAATGGCATCTTCATTCATTTCTTTGCCTTTACTGTCACGAACCACCATTATTTCATCATTACTGTCAGTTCTATCGAACGTCATTTTCGATTCATTGACAAGTGATGCGAGCAGTGGATGCACAGCAGTCATCGCTGAAATTGAAAATGGACTTCTGCGCTTATATGCATTTTTATCGGTAGTTTCAACTACTTCATCATCGCCATCATTTTTACCCCCCTTTTTAGCAGGTGTTGACATCCAACCGCCAATTAATTGGTCGGTATATGTCGGGTCACAAGGTTGGGTGATTTCTTTCTGTTCGAGCTTGTCTTTATTTACCTCAAAATTATACACAATTGGTGCATGACGAAGATTCAGAACATTCAGAATTGATTCCATGATTGACCTTTTAGTTTGCTGTCCAGAGGAATACGGTAGTTTCACTCCGAATTGTTTATCATAATACTGTTTTTGGTCAGCATCTACACAGAATACCGTAAATTCGACTTTCCTAAGAGTTCGTACAATTAAATAATCGTTTTTCATTTTATTTATAGTTTAATTTAATACTTATACGATGTTATTTGTAATTTGTTGCAAAATTACCTATTTTTTTTGCTTTCAGTCAAATGAAAGTGAAATTTGATGAAGAAAATGAGGTCAGAGAGCTTAGTTTCATCTGATAATGCAAGGTTCATAAGTTTTTGAAGCACATCTGCATGTTGTGGAAGTTTTTGTTCCACACAAATTTGCATAGCTTCGCTCATATTTTTTTGGAAGCCACTCATATTGGTTGTGGTTAAAATGTCATCAACCAGTGTTTTGCTGTTTTTTCTCGTATCGTATTGAAAGTTATAAAGAGATTCAGCAATTTCTTTAACATCTTTTTCAATGTCTTTAAGATTTAGTTTTGCCATAAGATAGATATTATAAAGTTTATAATTAAATTCATTTTCAACTGCTTCGCCATAAAGTTTTTTAATCTTCTTTTGAACTTCAACGGTTTTGTTGTGATATTCTTCCATTCTGAACAATTCCGGTTTAAGTGCAACAATTCCAATTGAACCAAATTCACAAATTTTTTCAATTGAGTAGCCAGTTCCCAAAATGGTTTCATAGAGTTTTGGTTGGTTTAAAAAATTATTTGTCCCAAAATATTCCTTACAGAAGCCTAAAAAACCATTGATTTTCTTTGTTTCAATAATGACCATTCCGTAAGTTTCATTGGTTCTATCCAGCCTATATGCGTATACGTTAATAATTTCGTTGGAATATTTATTTGAGATAAGAAACAATAATTTAACCCACGATGTTGATTTTAATATATGCTTCTTCGAATCGTATGATTCTACATCGTCAAATGGATTAAATTTCTTATCGGGGTATGTATCATATTTATTTTTCAGCCAATGCGTATTCCACTTGGTAATTTCTTTACCATTATATTCTTCATAGAGTTTTTGCGAAATTAATTCACGATATTTTTCCCATCCCAAATAAACATCATAAAGAATATTGTCATTATCAAAAAGAAAACTAATACCGTTCAAATTCAATGATAATCCATGTCCAATCCATGAATAATATATTTCGTCTTCATCGATAATATGATTATATTCGGTGGGAAGATTGAAAGACGTTGTAGATGATAATCCATCTGCATATCCACCAACAAACATACACGAATCAATTTTTCCGTTTTTTATTTTATTAAAAAATTCGTTTAAGATTATTTCTCTACCCTCTGCAGTTTGTCTGTTTTTCTTTGCAATTGGATTATCTTGATTAAAAGGAGAATTCATTATTCTCATCAATGGCTTATCGCCACCAAAAAATATTGGATAAAAAATATTAACAAAAAATTCTTTTGGAGTCAAATTTTTATTTTCAACTTCATTGTATTTTTTCAAAAACTTTTTACCGTAATATGAGATAATCATTTGATTTAACTTTTTATGTTTAATACTTATACGAAAACAATTTAAATATGTTACAAATTTTTACAAAATTGTTGCATCACCAGAAATTTTAAGTCTTTCCATGTCCAAACCAATTTCATCACTATATACCTCATGGTTAATGATAAATGGACGGTGTGACATTTCTTTTAATTGTTCCAATTCCAGTTTTTGAATGCTATAATAAATTACAGGAATTTCCATTTTTGTTCTTTCTTCTGAATTAGCTTTCATATATTTTGGAACATCTGTATCTAAGATAACATTGGTTGACATAATACCAAGTTGCTCAAACAATATTGATTTTGCTTGATGTTGTAATTTAAAAAGAGAGTTAAATTCACCATTTTCAAAAATACTTACTGCATCAATGTTTGTTACTTTAACAGTTGGATATACTGCATCAATCAAATCCTGAATTTGTGATTCTTTCAGTATTTCTCCGTCAGGCAACACTTCATACGTTCTTGCAAGTAAATGTTGAACGTATGGCATTGCTTCCTTTTTATCAGCAGGGGGTGCAAGTACATAAATCGGTTTATATATTTTTGTATATAACGATTTTTTAAACAATGAAGCAATTTTTGTTAATAAAAAAACTGGCTTCATGCTTTTCGACCTATCTCTGTTTATTCTACCAAATCTTTGAATTAATGAATCAATGGGCGCACAATCAGTTATCATTAAATCGAATGAAATATCCAAACTCACTTCAACTACTTGTGTTGAAATCACAATGCACGGTTTGTCTGTCTTATTTAATTTCAATAATTCAGCTTCAATATCATTTCTTCTTCCACGTTTAAATCTACTGTGGAGAAGAAGTGTTGGAATCTCAGGAAATCTCGTGCGCATTTCTCCCCATGTTTGCTGTGCGTGAGCAACACGGTTTCTTACAATTAAAACCTTTTCGTTATTCTTTATTGCTTTTTCAATAACATTAAACATTTTGTCGTCAAATGCCGGATGTTTATGTATAACATGTCTGTCAAATGAATCCATTTCACTTTTAGAAAGCTTAACTTGATAAACATCATCTTCTCCTAAAATCTCCAATATTTTATTATATAATGCAGTTGGTAATGTTGCAGTTCCAATATGGATTTTACAATTAATTGATTTGAGCATTTCAATAATTTTCAACACAATGCCTTGAATATTGTCAGAATATGTATGTATTTCATCGAGAATAACATCACAATCCCTTAAATCTAACAATACCGATTCATATCCATTAGTACCAAATGCAATACATGCCAACTGGTGCGGTGTTAATACTTTAATTGATGCCCCGAAATGTGATTGAATAAGTTTTAACTCACGAATTCCACGTTTTTCTTGTATTTTTGATGCGGAGTGTAATACTCGAATATCAATATATTCGTTATCTTTTTCAGTATCTTTCTTTATTCGTTCAAACATTGCATTGATTGATGCGGTGAATGGAAGCGTGTAAAACACTCTTCCAGTACACCTGCGCAATAAAAAATCAGTTTTACCTGCACCAGTACTGGCAGTAACAATTGTATGTGTTTTCCTCGAATTGCTTTTTTTCAATGAAAGCGGATATAATTCGCTCCTTCTATTATGATAGTATGAAAGATTGGGTATTTTAAATGTTGGTTTCAAGAACTGTTCGGTACTTTTCAATAATGCAGATGCAAAATGGTCGCCACCCATTAAAACACCACGCCAAATTGAATAGTCATAAACATTAATTATGTTTTGTTGTGAATATTCTATAACTTCAATTAAATTATTTTTTGCTTCTTCAAGACTAATTGGTTTTACTTTTATATTAAAGCAGTTAAGAATATCTAATGCAATTGGCATCCATGATTCAAAATCTTTTGAGTGTAAATCAAATACGTCTTCAACACCATAAATTTCAATTAAATCGAATAATCCACGCTCCCTTCTGTCTTTAACAATTGATTTGTGGTGTGAAAGAATCATTTCAATTAACTGTGGATGTATCTTTTTGTCAAATAAAGAAAGAAAAAATAATGATGCAATTTCATGACGGTATGGTTCTTCATTTTCCTGATGAATATAATCGGATTTTAGCCTTTCCTGAAATATTGGGGCAGTTTTCCCAATATCGTGAAGAACACCGCCAAATCCTGCAATTTGTTTGTCAAGACCAAGATGTTCTGCAAATCTTTCTGTTGCAATTTTAACTTGATAAAGATGGTCATAAAGAGTAGTATAATCGGGACTACCTTTTGCTTTTATTTCGGGATGCTTGTTTGATTCCATTTTAGGTATAATTGAACAATAAAATTATTGTAAATTTTCTGGCATTCCAAATATTTTACGAATTATATATTGATTATTTTTTGTGTATTTGTTCAGTCCGCAATAGATACTATTATTGTCGTTCATTTCACACGAAAACGATTCATATCCAGAGAATCTAATTTCATCGTCAAATTCGCTTTCATTATCAAGTTTAATTAATTCAATCGGCAATAAAATATCTTCGTTTCTGCAAAGACAAATGTGCTGACTCAATGCAATTTCTGCATGCTCTTTTGAGTTAAACATAATATAAAGAACCGGATTTATAAGCAAGCCACGTTTGATTGTAGAAGCATTGGCAATAAAATGTTTTTTATCACCAGTTCTTTCATAATTAATGCTTCGTGTACTTTCTTGCTGAAAAGAAATGTCTTGAAATGAAAGACGATATCTTTCAATTGTATTTAATTTTCCATTCTCATTTCTCGATATTTCAGGAAAAAGCTTCCTTTCAATACCCATCAAGATGGATGGGGTGAGATAATCACAACTCTTTGTTTTACTGTCTCTCACAGCAGTCCAAGGTTTTATGAATCCAAAACTGCCACAATATTTTACAATAAATTTCATTTCGTTTTTATTGTTTATACGAAGAATATTTGAAAATGTTACAAAAAATTTAATCTTTTTCAATTAAATTTCCAACACTAACTATTTCTAAACGATATGCTTTACCTTCACCAGCATCTTCGCTTCGTTTAATGCCATATGGAAAGCACATTTCAAGCAAGAAACGTTTTGCATATATCATTCGAGTAAATTCTTTTCTTTCATTGCTATACCAACCCCAATAATCTGGCGATAAATCATTTTCGTTTGCTGGTGGAACTGTCTGGTCATCGCTGACTTTCATTTCAAGTTCAACGATATCTTCCGGTTTGTCACCATACATCATAGCAAGCTTTGGATGAATACCAAAATGTTGGTAATATTCACCCTTTTCATTTAAAGTTGCATTAACTTTAAAATTAGCTGGTTTTTCTGGTGCTACGTTTTTTTTCATACGCTTTTACAATCCATTTGGCAATTCTCATAAACAACATACCACAAACGACACCAAGCAATCCCGCCTGAACCGGAGTAATCTCATATTTTTTTATGATATAATATATTGGTATGAGTATAATTGCAATTAATACTGCAAATACGAGCCATTCAAATATTGCGGTAGATTTATCTTTCATATCAATCCGTTTTCTTCTGCGATTTTCTTACCTTCTTTTTCCCACCAAGTATCGAAACCTTCCTGCGTGTTGTTTCCCTTATTATTATACCAATAATAAAAGAATTTGGTTGAAAAGGTTTTCAGTGCTTCCTTCTTTTCATCATTGGATTTTCGGGGCATGTTGATGAAATATTTTAGTACGTCATAAACAACGTGCCAGAGTCTTGTCTGTGCTTCCTTAATAGTCTCGCCTTGCGTTACTATGTTTGGGAAGTCCCGGAAATATGAAGTATATCCGGGTTCTTGGTTACTGCCGACATACAATTCTTCGCCAAGCTTTCCTTTGCGAACAATTTTTTTGAGTTTAAGTTTATCTGCCATTCTTTTTTATTTTAAAATCATCTTCAAAAATATCGATAAAATAAAGTATCATGATAATAAAGAAAACAATAAGTGGTGATGCTTTGAACCATTCCATAATTATCTTGCGCTACAAGTCCACCAAGCCGTCTTATCTTCACAATTACAAGTTGGCTTTAATCCGATTTTTCTGCACCATTCAACAATACCGTCACAAATAATGTGACCAGCCGTTGGTTCTTCAAGTAGTTGTGATATTAACACGACTTTTTCCAGATAATATTTATCTGAAAACTCCAAGTCTCTCAACGCTTCTTTAAGTTTTTTCTTTGTCATCATTCCACTTTTTCAACTTTTTCAAAGGTATAACAATTTTTTGGAATAACAAATGCTGTGAAGGTTTTTCCCATTCCATCTTCCGGTTGATTGCGTATTGCTTCTACAAGCGTACTATTGGCAAATCCAAGTGGCACTGCTTCATCACCGGAATATATTGCATTCAAATCATCAAGATATTTTCCCGAAACAGCACCACATTTGCAGGTTCTTATTTCACCTTGAATGAGTCTGATGACATCCTGACAATTTTTACAGAGTAGTAATTTCATTTTCTTTCAACTCTATTAATTTCGTTATTACTGATATTGACAATCCTTACGGTCTTGTCTTGATAATATTCAAGAAACATTACAATAGTTCTCCACAATGCTTCCAATCTGCTTTCAACATCCAATCTTTGTATTTGAAAATATCTGGTAGTACCGTCTTCCTGAACACTTCCTGATATATCAGTATAATAATCTTCAAGCATATTAAAACCGATGTGGTCTGCAAGATTATTCTTCACATCTTTGGCTTTGGAATAGTTTGCAGAGTGTACGCAAAAGCCTAAATCTTCCAGTTTGACAACTGCTTTCATCAAATAGTTCCAATCCCTATGAAAAGGCAAATCCAAATGTGGATAATTGCTTTGAATGGAGTATGCAACATATTTTGCCGAACCATTGATTTCATACCACGTACTTGAACCAAATAGTGATTGCACTTCATCCTGAAACCATCCAATGAACTTAGCAATCTTTTCGTTACCTTCGGTTATTTCTTTTTGTGTGAGCATCTTAGTCAATGTCATATTTGGTTACAACCCGTTCTGCTCTTGGGGAAACCATTCTGCCTTTGATTATCAGCACACCTTCACCCCAATAATTAGTATCAGGGTCGTTAGGAAGTTCGGTAAACGCATCCCTGTATTCACCATCGTCCAAGTCACGAAGCAGTTCTTCTTTGGTGACTGCTCTAACGGTTGTATCACCGTCAGAGTTTCTTATTACAAAATATGTTTCTTCCATATTACTTTAAGTTTTCAATTTTCCTTTTCAATTTAAATGATTTAGTATTTCTTTCAGTCTTGGAGATATTCTTTTTTCAGCTTCCTGTTTTTCAAGGAAACCTGCCCAATCAACTTCTTCTTTTTGTAATTTGAATATGTCGGGATGTAATTCTTCATAAATCCAAACCACAAAATATGCTACTTTCTTATATGGAGCACCACCAGATTTTTTTCTATATTCAACCCACTGCGGTTCAAGATATATTGAATTTTCGCATTTTCTTATGTCAATTCCAAGTTCTTCTTCTGCTTCCCTAAATGCTGCAGTTATTAATTCCTCACCTTCTTCAACTTCCCCTTTAGGTATGCTGAAAGTGCCATACCAAGGAGCATTGGTAGGATGCACCAAAAGTATTTTATTGTCGTGTATTATAAGTAAACCTGCTGAAATCACCATACTAAAATCCGGTTATTCTGTTTTTATATACCCAATCGTATAACATTACAATTGCTTTGAGATTATCCTTTACTGCTTCAGGCGGGGTATCGTTTTTATAATATCCAGTAGCAGTAATCATGGATTCAAGCAGTTCCTTTGGTGTACTGGCAGTTCTACCTTCGTAATAACCAATCAACCATTCAAGTGTTGTGATATATGCTGTCTTATCCTCAATGTAGCCTTTTGGAAATGGCGATTGTGGATACATTATATTTGCATAATATCTCTTTAACTTGCGGAGTTTTCTTTTTTTGAACATGATTAACAAGTATAATAAACTTTAAAATATTTTCCATTGCTAAGTGGAAACAAAAGATAGCCACTGTAATCGTCTTCACAACATCCGGTTGTTTGCCACACATAATAATGGTCAATTTTTCTCACATCATCAAACGATGTTTTCATGTAAAGAAGTTTTTGCTCATCATCTTTTATTCTGGCATGTTGGTATGTTGAATAACCCCCTCTTTTTTCATCGGTGAGAACGATTTCAACAATACCGTCTGGTTGCCAATACGACATGTCACTGTTCAGCCATCTGTAAAGACCGACAATATTTATTAATCCCCTGAGTTGTGCTTTATAAGCATTTTTTTGCTTTCTCATTGCACGTTCTTCTTTTCGCATCATTGAAGCCAAATCATCCATAGTATCACTATTGATTAATATCTTCAGATTGTCAGCGTCCACTTCCGGTGGATTATTTACCACTATCTTTTTCATTGCTTTTTGCTATTGGGTCGGTGTTTTCCTGCGAACAATCGTTTTTCAGTATTGCCATAGTGCCTTCGAATTCAAGTGCTTCTCCAACCAATATTTTGAAGTACATCATTTCATTGCGATTATAATTTCTTTCTTTACAGAAAGCAATAAATCTTTTTTGAATATCTTCTGGAACAAACGTTTTTATAAAATCATTTGCTTCTTTCCAGTAATTAGGGTCGTTGTTAATTTTTTCTTCCATATTATCTGTCGTATCTATGTGAGTAAACAAAATCAAAGTCGGGCAGAGGAATTTCATTCTTTATAAAGTAAAGATACACTGCCTTGTAAATACAGATTTCTGAAATCCATGAAAGGTTTTCAATATCTTCCGGGGTATTGCAAGCACCATAATAACCAACACCAAGAGCATAAAGAGTTGCTTTAACGCCCTGCAGTTCAGCTTCCATCTTGGTATATGCACGAGAACCGACTGTCATTTCAACAGTAGTATCGCCATACCATCTGCACACATCGCCCATCACCTTAGAGATAATTTCTTTATGGTTGTCTTTAGTAATTTTCAAAGGGGTTTTGGGATACCTATTCATCCCATATTCATGTTTCGTTTCGGGATGATATGTTTCATCAATCAAATCGAAATGCTTTTTGTGATATCCAATTGCCCACGCCATTGAATGTTGAGTTTCAAAAACTGCAACATCCCAAAACTTTTGTTTTTCTTCGGGAGTTTTGCCTTTGATAATATCACCCTTTCCTTCCATCCAGTCATAGAAGTCCTGATATTCAAACCAGCCGAAATTGAAACAAACCTGATTACTTGGGTTGAGCCATATCATGACTTTTCCATTTATGTCAGATTCTCTCAAATCACTGTTTATTGCACCACAAACGGGGTGTTTCTTAATGGCTTCCACGAGTTTTTCGTGTTCGGTAGGAGCAATTTTCTTTCTAAGTTTTTCTAAGAATTTCATTGTTTCGTTTTTTTACTTATACGACAAAGATATAAAAATGTTACAAACATTCAATTATTTTATGCTAAAATCGAATTATTGGTGTCTTTATCTTTTTGTGTCAGTTGATTTGATTCCCAATATGCAACAGCATCCTGCCATGAAGCAAATGTTTTAATTCTGTTTCGTCCAGTCCACCAAGAATCGCTATCAGTTATTTTTGGCTTGGGAAGTTTACTGACAATTCCTTTTATCAATGACTCCAATGGTCTGATAAGAAAATCCATTTCTTCGTCAGTATTGTCGCCTTTATCCCATACTTCCTGTAATTCAACTTCCAGTTCTTCCAATGACATCAAGGCATATGGTTTTCTTTTTGATACGACTTTCATTTTTCTGTTTTTCGTCAAAACTTCGACAATTTCTCCGACAGTCATTTTCATGATTTCATTGAAATCTTCACGCTTGAGTTTCGGAGCAACACTGAATTGGCAAGCAAGTCCAATGATGTCTGTTTGCCATGTCGCATCAGGTCGTCTGTCAAGTTCATCGAATGCCATTGACAGAACTCTGAATTTTTCTGCAAGCGATACTTCTGAACGTTTCATATATTTTCTTTTTTTGCGACAACATCAACAAATTCCCTTACAGTTCCATCAGGATTGAAAACAAGGTTTTGGGGAATCTGGCATACTCTCAGGATACATCTACCAAATTCATCGTTAATTCTGACAACAGCACCCATTGGTTTATTGTCGAATTGTATTTCAAATGTTCCGGTAATTGTTTCCATATTAATTTTCGTATGCTTTGTTAACGATTTCCATTTCTTCTTTGGTCATCGGCACAACCTTGTAGCCAAATCCCTGTTCACTTGCCCATTCAAGGCACTCTTTATATGTGCCACAATAGACTTCATTACCTTCATCTTCATGGTAAACCATGTCGATTACCTTATGAGTTTTCTTTATCATTGCCATGTTATGCTTGTATTGAATTTCGTTTTAAATCTCTGCAGTTTTTCAGCCAGCACAATAAATCCTGATTTCTTTGCCAATCATCTTTTTTGTCAAAATCACTGTGTGCCAACCATAAATGCTGACAAACTTTGCCACGTTTGGTGAATTTTGCATAGTGCCTAACCAGTTTTATACCATGCTCTTTCGCCAGATTTACTGTCTGTTTAAGAGCAGGATATTTCCTGATAGCATCTGATATTGAATTATATTCACCTTTCATAGTGCCATTTATTTCTACGCAATTATACGAATAATTTTTGAATATGTTACAAAAAAACCCCACTTTTTTTGATGAGTGGGGTTTTTACCTAACTAAAACCTAAACATATGAATACAAACAATCCTACTTACTTCCCTTTTCAATTCCTTCCATGAGAATTCTTTTCTGCACACCACAGACAGTTATCAATTCATTTAAAAGTTCCTCTTTATTGAAGAATATTCCTGTTGCGAATTGGTACATCACATCCCAACGTTCAGGTTCTTCATCAAAAAGGATATATCCTTTCTTGCCCTGACCAAGCATGTAACCAAGTTCCAAGTGTCCTGACTTACCTGCTGGCATAACCATTACACCAATACCAAGTCTGTCGATGTGAAATTTATCAAATTCAAATACGTGTTTTCCTGCCCAATTACTGAGTGCTTGTTTGTATGTGCTTCCACGAACCTTTTCATATTTGCGCCAGAAATCATCGGCTTCCGGACCGGGTGAGAACCAATCATCAAATACTTCCACACCAAGCGTATCTCTCAGTTCTTTTGCAAATTGGGGAATTTTTTTGTTTTTCAGACTTCCGATTACATAGATGCCTGTCGGATTTACGGGTACATTTAAAACGTTATTCATGCGATAATATTTAATTGTTTAAATTACATGGCGAAAATAAATTATTATTTTGAAAAGTGCAAGACTTTTTAAAAATCAATACAAATCTTCGCTAAATAATATATCGCTATGGTATGGATTTATCACCTGATTGGCTTCTAATGCGATTTTCATCCCTTCTTTCCGGTCAACAAACCTGTTGGTGCTTGTAAGAAAACCCTGCACTTCTTCACCTGCTTCATGCTGCATTTTGCCTGTCATCGCAATCATTTGATATAAGCATTGCAAATGTCGCTGTGCACAAAAGATTATACCTCTGTCACAGTTAACTGGACGCAAATGCGTTGGTGGAAAATCTGTGTAAACCAGAGGTAAATCCTTATACCAAATTGCAGCGCAAAGTATTCTTTCTGCCATGTGATTTATTTATCGGTGTACCAAAAGGTGTGCCCCGTGTTATTGAACATAACGTCAGTGATTCCACATTTTTCAAGAACTTTCAGAAGTTCAGGTCTGAAATTATCTTTAAACGTAAAGAATTCTTCCGAGAGATATTTATTATGCTTCAATTTTATTTCAATTGTAGGCAACAGATTAAGATTTTCAGATTTATCAAACCTGATTAGGGACTTGAAAAAGTGACTGTTCAGTTTCTTTATGGTACTGTTCAGTTTCACAAAATCAATTGATGTTCCAGCTACGTTTTCTTCATACGATGAACAAACGCCAAGACATCTGTTTGATTTCACTTTTTCGTTGCAGCATTTGTGTCTGCCCTGTGCGCAGTCATAATGCACGCATTTTTCCACCGATTTTTCTGCCTCTTCCATTTAAAGTATAATTTTTGGAACAACCAAATTTTTTATTAAAATTTTGTTTGATTTTCTTTTCTTTCTTCCATTAGTGTGTTGATTACTTCATACACATCTTCCATACAGGTCTTATTCCACACCGTTTCAGCAATTGGAAAGAAACAATACTGTCGCCATCTTGGAAACCATTTGATTTCACCAATAACTTCATGATGATGTATATTTACAATATCAATTACTTTGGTTTTCCCTTTGACACAATTGACTGTGAACAAAAGATATTTGGTTTCTTTGATTACTTCGTTCATGTTATTTGTAGTCTTTTTTCCAGCGTTTCTTTTCCATGTATTCGATAAATTCTTCAGCCGTATCAAATTCTTTTGAATGCCATCCAATTGGACTTATACTACATTCACCGTCAGGAAATATTGTTAATCCAATGCCATCACTTTTACAAGCATATTCTTTCTTGTCAAGATATTCAAGCATTTCATCCAATGCTTTTATGGCATTCATTAATCGTTCCATTATACTAAATCCTCAATTTCTCTTATGGTTTTTTCAAGTTCAGCTTTGCATTTCTTCTTGAATTCTTCAAGCTGTTTTTTGCGGGTTTCTTCGTCTGCTTTGACAAGATTATAGCCACCACCTTCAGTTTTAACGGCAGTCCATTCCCAAGGTTTGTGTTCTGTAAACATATTATTTTATTTTAAATTTTTATATGAAATGTAATAGTTTATTAAACTGTTCCGAACTAATTGTACCATTTTTTATCCATTCATAAAGAACATCAGTACGTGACCTATTCATTGTTTCCTGAATGAATTTATCAAGCAATTTAGTGTTAATTTCTTTATGTGAAATTCTGCTGAGAATGATGTTCATTGGTATAAGAAAAGTTAATTCTTTTGCATTTTCCCTATCATGTTCAATTGGGTAAATGTGTTTGTGAAGCAACATTTTGTTAGTAAAGAAGTCAACAAAATTAAATCCTCTTTTAGTGCTGTGAACTAACACACCTTTTCTTGTTTTACCATCTACACATTTAAGATAGTATATGCCGTTGACTTTTAATCTGTATTGAGTGAGATTATACATTACTTTATTCTTCGTAAATCATACAGCATTGTTTGTATTTCTTACCACTACCACAGGGGCATTTATCGTTTCTTCCGGGTTTCTTTTCTGTTGGCAATTTATAATTGCAGTCAACAATTTCTTCCGGTATGCCTTCAATATGATTATATTCGTGCTGGAAAATCTGTGCATCAAAACCTTTGAAGATTTTATCACGAACCAAATTGCCATCAATGTCATAATAACCCACCAATACTGCAGGAAATCTTTCAGCAACTATTGCTTTCCCAATCCACGTCAAACAACCCTCTAATTTCGCTTCTTTATAGCCAAGGTATCCTAACACCACCGGGTCTATAATAAGCTGCCAGATGCCCGTTTTCGTGTCTCTATGGGCAAATATCCTTTGATTGAATCTCTCGCCATTCAATGCGCATTGATTTGCAGCCAAACCAACAGCATTTCTTTGTTCTTTTGCAAATTCGAGAAATGATAGGAACAGACCACGATGTTCTTTGATGTAGTTTTCATCCATAAGTTCCTGCAGAACTTTGGGAGTTTGCTGGTCTGGTATTATTTCAAAGTGATTCACGAGCTTCTTCCTCTTCCTTATTTTTTTCAACAATAAAATCATTCAGAAGTTTATCTGCTTCAAGATAAGTCAGTTCACCCCTGTCGAATTTGTCAAGAACTTCATTAAAATAAGCATATACTTTTTTTAATGAAGTAACATACCAAGGAAACACTTTTTGTTCTGATTTCTTGCAATGCTCTTTCATCCCTTCAGGACGTTTGGAGATTTCGAAAAAGCCAATACCACCATTACAACCGTTTTCATATGTGGTGTGTTCGCAGTCATCACAAAGCGGTGCACCACAAACAAGCTGTCCGGTTTCCGGGCAATCGTGTGTTGCCTGTGCGCCACAACTCACACATTTTATGCCTTTATGTTTTTCACAAAAACCACTTTCGTCTGCAGCTTCTTTACAGTTGCCACGCCACGCTTCGGCATAACGACATTTATTTTCCATAATATTATTTTTGTACTTATACGACAGAAAAATGAAAATGTTACAAATTTTGTTAAATTTCTACGCCCCTGATGCAAACTCTTCTAAAACACTCGAAATCCATCGGGTCGGTTAGAAAAGGAGACATTGCTATTTGATAAAGATAAACTCTTTCTCTTTTTCTTTCACGTATTTCGCTACAAATTTGTGCGAAAATCGTTTGGCGATATTCATCAAGTGTTCTTGGTTGGAAAAATGTAGTAGTTGCTGCGCTAAAATTTTTCCATATTGTTTCATAGTGTCCCTTTGCTTCCCAATGCATGTTAAATCTAACACGACATTGACGCAATTCACATTGATATGCACGACCAACTTTTGTTTCGAAAACGGGTGAATATACTCTCTCCCACTTAAAGCCAACATTATGATTTTTCAGATATTTAAAGAATGCTTCAGTCCACTCTCTGTCTTCGGCAGTTAACATATCCAACGAACCGTTAAGAGTTTTAAGTGTGGTATCTTCCTTTAATTTTAATGTGCTTTCAGTATTATCTGACCTGTCAAGTGCTTTGAGCAGACTTGGTGCAAAGATTGATACTGTGAACAATCCACCAAGATTTCTTAAAAAATTACGTCTTGAACTCATTATTCTTCTTTATATGTTTGTGGAGTTATTTTTTCTTTCGGCTCTACCGGAATCCATTCATTATAAAGCGGATGCTGGATGAAATCTGAAAACTTCAAATCGTTTATAACACGCCTGTTTCCATCCATTACAATTACCCTGTCAACCCAATAATAACTTCTTTGTGCGGTTAATGTGTAATCCTCTTTTTCACTTACTGTATGAAATAAACGTGTCCATGTTCTTAAACCGTATTTGTTTTCCCAGAAGTCCATACTGTCACCTTCAGGAACTTGAATCCAAACCATACTATTGACATCATCAGCGCATTCACGTTCAAGTTTTTCAGCTTCTTTTATTTCCTTTTTTGCAAGTTCCATAAGTCTGAAACTTATCATTCCCAATTCAATCTGGGTGAACATATCGGAATATCCATTTACAATGGCTTCATACCTTTTTTCAAGTTCTTTCAAATCAGAATTTGCAATTCTTTTTGCAAGTTCAATAAATAAGTACATATTCATTTTTTCATGTTTTTATAGTGTTCCCGCATCTTGTTTAATACGCTAAAATGCGCTTCTTGAATTTTATTGAATTCTTCGGGAAAAATATCTTGTGGTATCTCAATATTTTCCACAGTAAGATAAAAACCAATATCTGGTCTTAATGGCGTAATTCCATTTCCAACAAACATTCCTTTATGACAATTTTCATCAAGCCACATTTTCTTTCTTTCTTCCAGATATTGACCATAATTGAAATTTACATTAGGACTGACTTGTGCTGTCATACCACCCTTATCTTCAAATGCTTGACAATCCTTAGTATAACATCCAACAAAGGAAATGAATATGTTTTTATTGCAGTGCAATCCACCGCCATGATGTTTGCACTGTTCACATATCCACCCATCGGGTTGCGATTGATGTGCAATTACATCAGCTAAAGAGACAATTTGCGGTGCGTTTGTATAGCTGTTACTGTTACTATTCATGCTATTTCTTTCTTACTTTTCTTTTAATCCAACTCACTCCTTTACTGGTAACAATTCTGAGTTTATCAACAGTTACTATCTTGAATCCCTCATAAAGCCTTTCATCATACTCAACAGCATTTGGTGTGAATCTGGTGTGTGCATGCTCAAATATTTTTTTGTAGGGTTCTTCTTCCGCACCAAATCTACCCATCATTTCGGGAACGACAATCATTTCTTCATCAAGTTCATTACAAACATCCTGCAATTTCTTATTGTCAACAGTAATATCCAAGTCACCAAACCATACCTTGCCAGTACTTGGAATGAAGATATTTGCGTTGAAACGCACATCGTGCTTTGGATATTTTTGGCAGTATCCTGACTTTGACCCGGAAATCATCCTGCCAAGCATTAATCGATGCTTTTCAAAAACATCAATTATTTCGTTTTCAGTTCTCGTTTGTTTTTTTGATTTTGAAAATCCCATAAGGGACTTCAATGAACTGATAATTTTTAATCCAGTTTTTTCCGCTTTCATTTGTATAAATTAAATTGTCTTGAATTTTTTTTACTGTTTCAATTGACGGTGGGTCATGTTCAAGTGTTACATACACCTTATCACCAACTTCGATTTTTTCATCAGATATAATAATCTGATTGTTTTTGTATGATATTATCCTTTCCATATTAAATGATTTTATCAACCAATTGGTAATTCAAACAAGTCTCAGAATCCCACCACAGGTCGTGGTCGAGAATTTTATCGAGTTCTGCCACAGGAACTTTTGTGTATTGAGAGTAAACGTTTTTAATCATTTTCATGAGTTCATCATTATTCTTCATGTCATCTTTCAAGTCTCTGTATTTGCCAAAGGCACAACTTGATAGCTGATGGATGAGCATATAAGAATTTCTGGTCATCCACCTTTCAGTTCCAACAACTGAAATGAAAGTTCCTGCAGATGCAACACCGCCTTCAACAATAGTGATTATGTCTGCAAATTCTTTTAATCTGAGAATAGTGTCCATTGTTGAAATACCGGAGAAAATATAGCCACCGTAGCTATTGATATGTAAATAAATTTTTGGTCTGCCGAAGCCGTTTTTCAATGCTGAACACATAAGTTCATCCACTTTATCCTGCAATGCCTTATTTAAATCAAGGCAAGACTTGTGGTCAACATCTGAATAATAATAAATGTGATTTGAATCTGATTTTACGACAGAAACTTTCTGGTCATCGCCAGAATCATTAGTGCCAGCTTCTGCTGCTCTCCATACTTTTTTATCCATACTTAAAGTTCATTTAAAATGTTCTGCATTTCATCCTTAGTCAAAATGCAGGAAGAAAATATTAATGTATAATCAAATGCCCGGAATTTAAACAATACATCAAATTGAATAAAAATCGGGTATGTTTTAACTTCATGGTCTTTGAAAAAATCATTCACCGCATTATCCAATTCTTCTTCAGTAGGAGTAAATGCAGGAAGTGCACGTTCACGTATTTCTTCACGCAAAAGCTTACGTAACAATTTTTCGTTTTTAACAACTTGCCTTATCATTTTAATCTATCCTTTCAAAAATACTTGGATTTATTCTGACAAAGGCGGGGGAATAGACTGCTTTTTGATAGTCATCAGGGTCAATTGATTCTGCGGTATAGGTTGCACTTTTATCTTTTACCCAGACTTCATTGTTTATTACAATAACAAAATCCCCAACGCTGTGTCTTGCTATTTTACTCTCAGGTGCTTGCGCCAATGGAGTTACAAATTCAGCGTTTTTTATCTTATAAATCTCAATTTTAGTGCTGTATGACATGTCAATTCGTGAATTTATAGTGCAAATATACGAAAAAAAAATGAAATAGCAAGCAAATATTCGTCAAAAATTTTTGTATTTATATGAAAAAACAATACTATGGATAAAAAAGACATTAAAACAGGTGACACTCTATTGGTGAATAGAAATAATTTTTTAAGCAGAACCATTCGTAAAGTTATGAAGAAATGGGGTAAAAGACAAGGATATCCAACCAATATTCTTTATAGTCATGCAGCACGTTTTGTTTGGATTGCCGATACGTTATATGTATTCGGTAGTGTAGAAAACGGCTATCAACCTTGGGATTTCGATAAACATTATGATTGGGAAAATGATGATTTTGCTGTTATGAGGCGTAAAACCCCACTTAGCGAAGCAGAAGAAAAACAAACCATTAATTATGTTTTGCATCTTGATGCCGTTTCAGTTAGTTATCAATACTGGAATTTCATTCAATGGTTATTACTTGTTTATCTTCACATTGATACTTTCAAAAATGATAGTGATAAATTTACTTATTGCTATGAAAGTGAACATAAAGCAAGAAAGAATTTAAATCCTGAATGGTATATGGGTAGCGTTGCACAAACCGATATATTTGAATTACTCTATGACCAAAATTATGATTTGCTTTACAAATCTAAACAATAAAAGAAAACCCTCAGATTTCTGAGGGTTTTTTATTTAAGGACGTTTCTTTAGGATTAGATTTTTAATATTCAAGACAATCAGCACAAGTCCGTTTAATACGCCAATTCCCCAAGTAACAGTTCCTTTCCAATCAAAGGGTTCATCTTCCTGAACTATTTGAACCTGCACTGGCTGGCGCATTGGCATGTGGCTGCTTGGTCTTCTGCTTATAATTCTTCTATTAGTATCAATAGATGTCGTTGGCTCTTCTACGGCAGGTGCTGGTGCAGCAAGACTATCAATGCTAAATGCAATTTCCTGTACCGCTTCTGACTTATATCCAGTAAATTTTGGCAGAAATATTAAACCAATAATTGCTACTGCCGATACAATTAGCATCACCCTCACCCATTTTACGTGAAGTTGAAGTCCTAATGCAACTTTTTGTCTAACTCTGCCCATTGATTCCGTTTATTATAAATACGTTGAATCTTTGGAAGTCATCTTACCATATTGAGAATTGTGAAGTAATTTTAATGCTTTACGGTTTTCGCCCTCATGAAGTTTCACCCAAAATAATTTAAAATTCCAAACAGCTTCTTCTCTGGTTTGGAAAACATGTTTCCATTCAGCACTTGAACCATGATGTGAAAAATTAAATGAAGATATGTCTTTTTTATGCTCGAACTTATGGTCTTTTGTCAGGTAGCTTTCCTGATAAAAAACCACCCATCCATTGCACCACCATTGCAGGTTATATGATTCACCGCAATCTTGAAACAACCAGTACATAATTGCAGAATCTTTTTCACCAAAATTTTCATTTTCGATGAACTTACCACCGCCACAATATGCAAGTAGCGGTACAGGTGCTGTTTTCAGTGTTATCAAGTCTAACATAACATTATTTTTTGAAAATGTTTACTATTTTTTCTTTGAGTGTAACTTCATGTCTGTCTTTTCTGATGTAGCTATTCCAAGCAGTGATAGAAAGAATAAATATGATTACGGTAACGATTGCAACCTTAATTAGATGTGGGACAATACTAACCCATTCTTTGAATTTTATTTTCAATCTGAAAAGAAATTTTTCTTCGTGATTTTCAGGGGGAATTTCATTGTCAAACATTTCCCTGTTTTTCCGTATCATTTCTTCAAGATTGCTTCCCATAATCTTTTTTATTAAAGACTGGATTTTACTTGAAATGCTGCATCAAAAATCAGACCCGCCAAACGGATATGGTTCAGCTTCAAACGTTGATTTGCCTTCAAACACCACACCGCATTTCGGGCATTTTTCAACATGTCCTTCACAATCATGACCACATTCACTACAATTATATGTCGTGATACCGTAGTGCCCTTGGTCTAAGCTCATTGATTTTACCCTTATATGGGGTTTATTTTTTTCTGTTGTCATCGTCAATCCATGCGTAATTTTTCCAAAGATAGCCACTTAAACTAAACTCTTTGTTTGCCTGAATACAAATCTGTCTGATTTTAGCTGTTTCAAGCCAACGAGTCTGATAGTCAATTGTCACGGGAAACCACAGAAATTTTTCAATAACTCTTTGGCTTCCAAGTAGAGAGTCGTTATAAATTTCACCAAATCTCATATCTTATTTGTTTTTAGATTTTTTCTTTTCAACGTATTCTTCATATGTTGGATATTCACCATCAATCGGTTGTTTTTGAATTACACTGGCAACAAATATACCTCGATTCAATCCAGCAGTAAATGCTTCATGCAAATCTTCTTCAGAATATGAATCATTATCCTCTTTTCCCGGAATTATTATTGAACACCAGTGTGTTGGTATGAATTCTTCATTTCCCTTTTCACCGACCTTGCTACCGAGACCATTAAAAATTCCATCAAAAAGGTCAAAAATATTGGTACTGTTGTTACTCCAATGAGCACCTTTTGCATCAATAGATTTCAGATATCCGACAATAGCATATTTTTTACCGTCTTTTTCCATGTAAAGCAACACGGGGACATCGAATTTTGGAAGATTTAATTTGTCACTTCCTTCGGTTTTAATTTCTTGCCAATTCCACATATATTAACTATTTTCAATATTTTCCACAAGTTCATGATATTCGTTTGCCGTGCCGATAAAATTCATTTTCAGTCTGTACGGCAAATCTTTTGTTGTTATGTCACTGACATCGAATTCTTCCCAACCACTTGCATGAATCAGTTGAATGATTGCTTCTTTCATTTTAAGAATTTCCAAGCTGCGCTGCAAATATTTTATCTGTGCTTCAGTGTCTTTGATTGCCCACAGAAAAGTGTGTTCAGGGTTGTTATCATAAGGAATTTCTTCCTTTTTATTCTGCATTTCACTCTCAAATGATTTAACCAGAGAAAGACTAAGGAAGTCTCTAATTTCCTTCTTATCCAAACAATTGTGTATTTCTGAGTTTTTCATATTTTTTTACTGTTACATTTTGGACACTCAACAGTGATGATTTCATCGTACCAAATGTTTGTTTCAATGAACCCACTATCGTTGCAAAGGTCACATTTGGGTGCTGGTGATTCGGGTAAAACTACCCGTAACACAACCAATAGGACGAATATTATTATAGCTATAAACCAACCCATGTTATTAATATTCTATATACATGTAATACCCATCCTTGCTTATATTCTCTTTTGGCTTTACACCATGCTTTGAAAGGAAATATCCTTTAATCATTTGTGTTTCATCCCTGTCGTTGAAAAGGGATGACATAATGCCAAGAACACCATGTTCCGCATTATATGTACCGTCTTCATTTTTCTGAACAGCAATGCCACTGGCATGTTGTCTTTTCTTTTTGAATTTCCAATCCCGGTGAAACAGTTCATAAAGTTCCTGCAAGAAAGTTGTTGCTGAAATAACTTTGATGTCTGCAACCATTTTAACGAAATTACTGGCAGGTTTTTCCCCGAATTCTTTCAAGATACCCTGATAGATACCTTCAAGTATTTTACCATCAAGGTCACAGAGTATTGCACCCCTTCCCGAATAGTATTCAGGACGTGTACTCATTCGGTTATTGCGAATGATTTCCTTTAATTTTTCTAATTCTTCCATATTTTTAGTTGTTGTCAACACTTTCGTTTCTTTCATCTTCCTGAATATCCATGAAAAGCTGTTCTTCTGAGATTGGAATAGCATTCAGTTCTTCCGGTGACATTTCATCCGGTTGTAGTTCATCGAACGGGGGTTCTTCAAACTCAGGATATGGCATGCTGTTTTGTTCTGCCATCATTTCAGCATATGCACGTTCATCTTCCATCTGCTGCTCTATTTGTGCCTGAAGATACTGATTATATTCATCCTCTTCCTCAGGATATGGCATGCTGTTTTGTTCTGCCATCATTTCAGCATATGCACGTTCATCTTCCATCTGCTGCTCTATTTGTGCCTGAAGATACTGATTATATTCATCCTCTTCACGTCTGCGTTCTTCTTCACGTTGCATCATTATTTGCTGCTCGTATTCTTCACGCTCACGTTCTTCCTCACGTGCTCTTTCTTCTCTTTTTTCATCTTCTCTTCCCTGCCAATATGCTTGGTCTGCAGGTTTGTCTGAATATCTATCATGCTCATAATTGCGTCTGTTATGCGATTCATCACGCTTACCTTCTTTATAGGCTTCACTTTCTTCATATGTGTAATAGTTTCTATACATATTATTTTAATTAAAATTGTTACTTGCTTACTGAAATGCTGAAATAAACCCTTTTCTTTTTCTTGCCTTTGGGAGTACTTAATTCAGCAGTGTGTTCAACACGCCCAACATTTGGATTATCATTAGCCAACTGACTGGCTAATGATTGGATTAACTGATAAGCTTCCAATTTGCTGATGCTTACCATGTAGCCGTTGAGACCTTCTTCTTTTCTTGAAAAATCAAATATTTCCATAGTTCAAAGATATGCTAATTTTTCAAATACACAAAATTATTTAATAACCATGTGATGATTGAACACAAATTCCGGGTCAGTTATGCATTCATATTGAATTAACTTCCATAACGGATATTTTTCACCGTGTTCTTTCAACTCCTGTTCAGTAAATGCTCTCTGATGTGTTTCTTCATCCCATGATTCACTGAACTTTCCCGTTTCAATATTTAACCACACAAACCTTTTCACGGCTATTTTTTTTTACTTATACGATAAAAAAATAAAAATGTTACAAAAAGTGGCGGTTATTTACCGCCACTTCCCTTCTTCACGATAGTTCCCCATCCTTCCACACCACGTATATACTGCCAGTTTCCTTTAACTGAAAACCAAGCAATCATTGGATAGATAAGTGGTTCAACAAATGCAACTGCAAGTAGTCTAAGCACATCCCTTTTTCTTGCATACTTATGAAATGTCAGTTCTTCAAACAATACTGACCATGAAGACATAAATATTGCAAATGAATATATGAATAAGTATAGCAATAAGAAGAAACTCCAATTTATTGCGCCAACTGCTGCAAGGTAAATGGTAAATCCAATACCAACAAATGCAAGAAGCGGTGCTAACCATTCAAAGAACAGCCAGAACGGATAACCTATCGTTCCTAATTTTCCATAAGTACTGTTCATGAACATAACCTTATGTTTTCTGAGTGCATAAACCAAACCACGTGCCCATCTTGCTCTCTGGCTTTCCAGTGATTTATAGTCAGAAGGAACTTCTGTCCAACAAAGAGGGTCAGGGATATAAGTAACCATATATTTCTGTTTCTTTTCAGACATATATCTTCTCATACGAATTACCATTTCCATGTCCTCACCAATTGCTTTGGCATCATATCCACCTGCAGCTATAAGAACTTCTCTGTCGAACAGTCCCATAGCACCGGATATAAGAAGTAGTCCATCAAGCTGTGACCATGCCATACGACCAAGCAGGAATGCACGTGTGTATTCAAGTGCTTGCCATCTTGGTAAGAACTTCTGCGGAAGATTGATTTTCTTAATAACACCATCCTCAACATTGCAGGAGTTCATAATTCTGACAACTCCACCTGTTCCAATAACCTTTTTCTTCTTTTCTTCCAGAAATGGTTTTACCAGTTTGGCAATTGAGTCTGGTTCAATAACTGAATCAGCATCCATAATAAGAACAAGGTCATTACGGGAAATATTTACACCTGCATTGCTTGCATCAGCCTTACAACCACCATTAACCTTATCAACAACAGTCAATTTGGAAAATTCCTTACTGGTTGATTTATATATACCTTTTATTCTTTCGCAAGGTATTTTATATTCAAAGAAGTAATTACATTTTTCCAACTTGAAAGTATCTTTTAACAGTTCAAATGTATTATCTTTCGAACCATCGTTTACTATTATTACTTCAAAATTACGATAATGCAGATTCATCAGCGTTTTTACACTATCAATGATGTTTGCGCTTTCGTTATATGCCGGAGCAATAATTGATACTGACGGTGCTAACGGTGAATTAGCCACGCTGTTATAGTCAACATAACTGTTTCTTTTCAAATAATTTCTGAGTCTTTTGACTGAGAAATATCCCAATCCAAAATAACTGAGGAAAAGAATCAGTGTGAATAAAAATACAAAATTTATAAAAAACCACATAGCTTTAATTTTTAATTGATTTTGTTATCAAGGACGTGTTTAATAATGATGTTGTAATCCTTATAATCGGAATTCAACATTTTTTCGAGATATACTCTACCAACTTCACCCATACCATTGATTGCTTTTACTGCTTCAATTTGTAATTGAGTATCGTTTTCAGAGTCAACAACTTTCTGCAAAAATCCAAGTGATTTTGGATTTCCTATTTTACCAAGTGACTTGACAATTTCAAGCTGATTCTTATAATTTTCTTCCTTATACCTTTTCTTTAATGAAAAAGCAAGTTCATCCAATTTTAAATCACCTGCAACCTGAATTGCAAGATGCCTTATATTATCCAGTGCATGATAAAACATGAATTCAACTTTATTTGCATTTTGAGCCTGTTCATATTCACGTATCATTCTGAGACAGAACATACTTACAGATGAATTGTCAGAATATAACCATTGACCAAAATCGGGGACTTTCATATTGGCTTCAACCATGAGTTCATGTAAGGTAATTTGTTCCCACAGCGAAAAGTCATGTTTCAGATAATCCAAGAACAAGAATGGATTTTCTTTGAAGTCTGAAAGTCTAACCATTGCAATCTGTGCTTCCATTCTCAAAGTATCGTTATTCGAGTTGACATATCTGATAATCCTCTTATTATAATCGGTAATTTCAAGGTGTGACAGTTCTTTCATTGCTTTGATTTTCTTGTGCCAATGCCAGCTATAAAGCTTTCTTTTGGTTTCTTTCAGCAATCCCAAATCAAGATAAAGTTGTCTTAATTTCGCCAACATATTCTGAGGCATTACCAAAGCAACGTCAATTATCTGGTCAATCAGTATGTTTCTTTTAAAATGATTATTACAGATTTTTTTGAACTTCTTGAATTCTTTCTTATCAATTATCTTGTCTTCAAGTGCATCCAATATAAGTTTCTGATAGATAACCGTTAATTTTTCTTTAGTTCTGGCACGTCTTTCCATTCTTCTTCTATTTAATAGAACAAAAATAAGTATGGAAACCATTGCAATAAAACAAAGAGCAATTGAACCTATCAGCAAATTCATAAATGCAAATGAAGTTCCGAGCATTGCAATTTGGTGAAGAAAGAGAACATCGGCACTGTGTCCCGTTAGCGCATTCATAATAACTGTGTTATATTTAGTCTGCATAACGAAACTACCAATGAATAGTATTATTACTACTAAAATTGGTATTAATATTTTAATTCTATTCCACATTACTTATTAATATTATAGATTAAACCAATTCCAAAAGCGTACCTGTTTCTCCACACATCCTGTTGGTATTCCTCATATGAATAAGTGAAGCCAGTAGCAAGTCTCATTCTTGAATTAAAAATGTTGGTAGTGTACTTGATATTAGCAGAATAAGCGTAGAATCTTTGTAAATCAGATTGAATTAAAAATGGTTCATCTTGTGCAGAACCCATCCCAACGCCAAGCTGCAAATAATTTACGTCTTTAAAGAAAACTCTTCCGGTTAGTGAGTATGATGTTGTGATGTCGGGTTCTTTTAAATAAAGGTATGTTTTACCCTCAACCCAAAATCTACCCATGTACTTTTCGAGACCAGCATTTACAAACGTAGCATCATTTCCATCGCTAAAGATGTAATGATTAACGCCACCAGAAATTAAAAAACCTGCAAATAATTTTTGCCATAACTCAAATACAATTCTATGATTTGGGAATAGCAAATCCTGACTGTACGCATAGTTAAGCCAAATTGATGTTGACTTACTTTTGCTGAAACTTTGCCAGTAGTCCAGTTCGAACTGAGTTTTATTCTGAATCTTATCAGTTAAAACTCCATCAACCTCTTTGTATAGATAACCGAGATTGACCTTGCCATAAATAGCGGTAAGATTTCCTTTATATCCAAAACCACCAGAGACTATGTTGTAGTCCCAATAGTTTGGCTTTGAATATACATCGGTCTCATACCCCGTCAAAAGCTGAAAGTGTCCTTTCGGCTTCACATCATCTTGTGCACTTAGTGTTGTTCCCCACAGTGCGATGAAAAATAAAATAACTGTCCTTTTCATCATTATTAATTTATGTTAAAAAATATATTGCAAATATAACTTTGCGATATTTGTTTTGCAAACACATTTACACGAATGAACGTATTTTTTACACTAATGAAATTTATAACATAATTTCTAATGCTTCTTTCACTGCTTCCTGCATATCCCAAAAGTCATCCCACGTTAAATCAAGTTTGCCGTTCATTGACATCCTGACATCCTGATGGCGTTTGTTCCATTCATCCTGTTTCTTGTAATTCCATTTAACAGGTCTGGCTTTTTTATAAACAATAATTACCAGTTGAACGCCTTCAATGGTTTTACGAATCTCTACACGTTCTTCTTCCCCGGTGATATGCTTGGCTTTCCATTTATTCATATCTTCCTTACTCATGTTCGGAACATATGTGCCAGCCACACCAGAATCACTTGAAAACATTTCATTATGTTCTTCAGTGGTGCGAACCTTTTTTGGTTTTTCGAAATCTAATACGTTTTTCATATTATGCCCGAATTTTTGACAATAGGATTTGATGCAAATTCTTTAATGTTGTCGCCTAAAAATGTAAGCTGACAAAACATTAAGTTTCCATCGACATTTTCTTTGCACAGTGCAATTATTTTTTCACATGTGCTTTGTAGCTTTTCAAAGTTCTCTTTGGTAAATGTTTCCTGATTTTCCATATCTTTATTTATTATGATGCCCACCATTCATATTCTGAATTGCCAGTTTTAAATCTGACATAATCTTCACGTTCTTCTAAAATCTCAGTCACCGGAGTTGTTAACCAATAATCCGTGTCACTGTAAGTTCTGGCAGTTACACTTCCAACCATCATTGAGCAGCCAATTGTTGGTCTGTTACTGACGACTTCTTTAAATGTGCCATCTTCGTTCCATGCAATTGCCTGTGACATTCCACCAACATCACCTGCACCATCCCGTGTTCTTCTTAATCTTGCCATTTTATAGATATTTACTTGTTATACGTTTGGTGCATTCAGGACAACGATTGCGTAAATCAGCAATTGAAATGCCTATTTCGATTTTTGCAAATCTTTCTTCCGGTGTTAGATGCGATAAATCCGGTTGTTCATAAGGTGAGTTGTGATTATATCCACGTGCAATCATTTCTTCAACAAGTTCATCGTGGCGTTTTTTCATGTTCTCTGGTTCGATTTGAACTACTGGTGAGATACGTTTGGCAATGCTGTGCTTTTTGACAAAATTATGTCTATGCTTGTGAATTTCGTTATGTTCACCAAGTAAGTGTTGTCTGCACAGTAATTTTGGATTTATGCCCCACATTCTCATAACAAACGTTTTTTATTTATACGAAAAGACTTCCAAAATGTTACAATTCTGGAAGTCTTTTTTGTAAAAAAATGAAATATGTTATTTTTTGCTCTCCAATTTTTTCACATTTGTGACCTGCATTGGCTGCAGACCATTGAATTTAATGGAGTATTCATACAAAACAGCGTGTTTCTGTTTTGCTACTTCCAATTCATCAGCGTGATAACGCAATCCCTTCCAGATTGGTGAACCTTCAAGGTTGTTCTTAATTTCGGTGTCTTCGATAGGTGAATAAACTTTTACGATTTCCATGTTAAATATATTAGATAATTGTTATTCAAAATATTGTAATTGCAACATTGAATTAAGATATCCTACAACATCAATTTCCATGTCGCACTCATAACCACCACTATAATGGTCATAAGATGTGATATATGTTAATTCAACCACAAGGTAATTGGTGTATGGAATCCTGAAATTTCTGTAATTTTCTTCAGGTTCTGGTTTGAAAAATCTAAACAAGTGCTTGAAATCAAAATCCTTAAACAAGTCTTCAATTCCAGAATTATCAATTTCTTCCTGAAGTAAAGCATCTGCTGTTTTCAGACTGAAATAAAGATATTTCTGTTTGTCTTTGCTTTCATCCAGATTGAATCCAAGAAACTGATGAAAATTTTCAGCCAGAATTGGTTGATTCTTTGCTTTGGTGTTGGTATTGATTGTATATTCAGGCAAATGCTTGAATACGTTTTCAGGTTTTCTTGGCTCAGAATTCCTTAATTCATAAATCAGCTTTTCACTAATTTCATAAAGTTCCACGCCAAGTAATACCAGATGTTTTGTTGTACCTTCTCTCATTTTTCATCAATCTTTATGTGCATTCCACCACGCACAAATGTAAACCAAAATTTGCAAATAAGCAAGTTTATTCCAAACATATATTCGTAAACTAAATTTTTTCCCCATTCTTTTGGCTTATGGAAATTTTTCTTTCCAACAATTTGAAAGCGTCTGAAAAAGAAACCAAGTTCCCATTCACGCCACATCGTGATATCATTCATTATCTTTGCAGTCTCGTCTTCAAATTTTTCCCAACGATGACGAAACACAAATCTGATTTGGAGTCTGCCGATGTTTAAATATTTTACAATTCCTGCCATAACTTATTCAATTACAAAATAATAATGAAATTCACCTTCAAAACCAAACTTATCCAATACCGAAAGTCTTATTTCGTGTTCTTCAAATTCAGTTAGTTCTGGGACAAGTATTGGACTTTCATGATTGCTGGCTCTTATTTTTTTTCCAACAATTACTTGTTTACCATCCCTGCCATTAAAATAACAAAAAACATCGCCATAAATGCCAATGGGCATTTTTCTTCCCGTTCCAACTTCCCATTCAAAATATCTTTTGTATGGTACACGTAATCCGTACATGAAATATTTGTCCATATTAATTTTTTCTTACAATTCCTGCGTAAAAATTACCACCAAGTCCGTGTCTCATGATTTGAAAACCAATACTATCCAACACGTAATAAAGCTCATAATCCCAATCGCATTCAGTTAGTTGATTGAAAAATTGAGTATAACCACGTCCGGTAGTGTCAACATAACCCCAACACCTGTCGTTTTTATTATTTTCTGTCATTAAAAACAGGGTGAAAAGAAAATGACCACCGGGTTTCAATGCTTCATATGCTTGCTTGAAATAGATGAACCTGTCTCTCTGGGAGCAATGCTGTAATACATTAACCGAATATACAACATCAAAAGCATCTTTATTTAAAAATGGTTGTGGAATCCCGCTTTGATTTATTTCAAAGAAATTTTTGTATCGCTTCAATGATTTGGGTATAACGTAATCAATACCCAAATAGTTACATTTGTTCTTGATTTCGAAAAATAAACTGCCATAACCGAAACCAATTTCAAGCACATTTAATTTTTCGGGAGAGTTTGCAATGAGGTCGTTCAAAAATGGTAGTATTCCCACAGTCTTACTCATTTCCAAATTTCTGGCGTTTGCTTCTTTTATATTTTTACTTTTGCCACCACAAATTGAAATTAATGGAAAATATTCCCTACAATCTGTCCAGAATTGTTTGTTATCAATATTATTTGGACTGAATCTTTGAACCGCTTCGTTCTTTATAATGGTACGTGCAGCATTGCCTTCAAGACGCTGCTGTTCATGTGCCAAGCCTTCTTCTATAAAGGTATTTATTACTTGTGTTGACACATCATCAGACGAACCAACCAATTTTCCCTTTACAGTATATTCATTTGTCTTATACGTGATTCGTTTAAAATAATCTAACGATTCTTTATATGTCGGAAATTGATATGCCATTAGAATATTATTTTATATGCACCCCACATTAATAAAAGATGCATTGTGTTATCGGTTACTGTATAAATTACTGCATTAAATCCTGCACGAAGTTCATTATATTGTTGCACACTTTTATATGCATAAGTATCAAGACCTTTGAGATATTTCAGGTATGTATAACCAAGTGCAAATTTGTCAATAAAGAAATGTGAAAAGAATACTGCGACAATCCAAATAGGTGTCCAATTCCACATGATTAAACAAACCGCAAGTGTGTATATGATGCAATGAACTGTTGCTGCAAGCCAGCCAATAGCTGTATTCTTTGCTTTATTCTGTGCCATCCATTCATTTTGAACAAGATAGTCACCGACAAGGTGTCCAAGTAATAGTTCAAACATCATTTACACATTTCTTTAAGTTCTTTCCAAGTAGGCTGAGTACCAACTGGTACATAAAATTTTATGCCGATTTCTTCAAAATCACCATAACACAATTCAGAAACCCCTTGTTCATCTGTAACTAAATAGGCTTCATCGTAATCTGCACCATCCATAAAAAAATGGTCAACGCTTGATGAACCAGTAAAATGATATTCGGTTTCACTGAGTTCATTAATAATAAACTTTATAAGGTCAAACCAATCTTTTATGAAGTTTCCTGAATCAAAAACCTTTTTTTGGTTGTTACCGTAGGAAATCTGAACAGACTCATAACCTAAGTCTTTTTTATTTCCCTCATCGTAGTTTATTCCGTAGACTGCCATAGTTATGCGTTTTCTGCAATATGCATGATTGTAAATTGTTCCGTCATTGGCACACCATTACCAATTGCTACTCCATCGAATGGTTTAAGCCATTTGACAATTTCCTGTGTTTCACCTTCAACAACAGCATTATCACCAAACATACTGAGTGAATCTTTATATCCCTCACGTGGGGGAAACACTACGTGTATCCTGCCAAAATTGTGAGCCACTTTCACAGTTTCAGGCATGGTTGCCTTCACTTCATCCGTTAATAAAATATGTACTGTCATATGATTATTCTTTTTCCCAAAATTCAACATAGTCCAAAAGATTGTCAGGTGCACCATAGCAATGACATTCATCCAACCCATCATCAGGACGCACTTTCTGTTCATCCCACATTTCGTTAAGTTGTTCTTTCGAAAAGAAAACCCAAGGAAAGAGTTTCGTTGATACTTGATTTACGTCAATAAAACAATTTTTCGGAAGTTTATGGAATGTGTAGTATGCGCACATCACGGCAGCACCTGCAGATTCAAGATGAACCGCAATAAGAAGAAATGCGCCAAGACTAATTTTCATTTTTGCAAGGTGTTCAAGCCTTTTAAGGAAAACCTGCATTTGAAATCCTTTAATCAGAGGTTCAAAATGCTTGTAGATTTCAGATTCTTTATCTACTTCATTAATATCTTTTGCGAGATTTTCATCTTTCGACAACATGATTGATAAAAAAAAATTGGTTAAATCCTCATCCATTGCGGTGCTGGGACGATTCTTGTCAAAAATGCTGGTGAGTCTTTCCTTATTCATAGTGCTTTTCTTTTTGCAATTATACGAATATTTTTAAGAATTGTTACAATTTTTCTCGTTTATTTCTTTCATGACATCACTAAAAAATATTTTGTCACTAAAAACAATATTCATTTTTTCAAGGCTTGGCTGTTTATTGGCAGCATCAAATTCTTCTTTTGTTACTTTTCCAAAATCAGTGCTCTCACCGAAAAAATAAATGGTATTTGTTTCATGGTCAACTTCCCATCTACCACCACCAATTGTCTTATGTTCATCCCTGTCTTTAACAAGTTGAGCGTGAAATTCAACCTGTCCCATAATCAGGTCGCCATCATTGATTATGAATTTTTTTAGTATCATTTATTTTAATGTTGAATTAAATCCGTTTACAATTTTTGCCATAAATTCACCGACTTTTTCAGGATTGGTAAGTATTGAAACGAGCAGAATAATTCCGACAACTGCAGCTATTGCAACTGCAATTTGAAACATCCTGCCCACATTTGCAAACATGCTTGGTACTGGATGACCATCGGTATTATTTTCAAAGTCGTAATCAGCTTTCATAATCGAGATTTTTTAGCATTTCGCCATAATATGCAGCAGCATCATCAAGGCTTGCTGTCCACATGACTTCATCAAGTTCATCACTAAGCAACAGCACAATACCCCTTTTCGATTTTTTTGTGATATTTTTCAGCAATTCAAAATTATTATGTGTCCTATTTTCACCAAGAAACACTCTCATTGTATTGAGTGGTTTATCTATTTCGATGATAGGATTTTTGCTGTTGTTTGGCATCATCACTTTATATTGAGGATTAATGACATTATTATCAACATCGTAAATGAAAGATGTCTCATTTACAAAGCGAATCTTATGGATAGAAATCCCATTCGAAAGTAATTGATTCTTGCAAATTTTAAGCAAAGTCGCATCAATTTCTTCAATTGGATTATTATGGAGAGTAATGGTGGTATAGTCTTCACCAGTAAGCGGTTTCTTGCGAAAAGTAATAAATGGAAATTTATTTACGAGCCGTATCATTTTCATTGAATTAAGTCCATAAACCAATCATAGTTTTCCTGTGATTTATCACCAGTTGCATTATCGCAACGGTAAAACTTCACATATAAATCAAGGCAACCCTCAATAAGCAATGCGTTAATAAGGTTTGTCGCACGTTTATTTGCCTGATACCAATCCCCATGTCTTCCACCCTTCTGCCATGCATTATATGCGTCATCGTGACGTTCAATTACTTGTAGGACATCCTGATGATATGATAGTCGTGTTCTTTCTGCAAATCTTCGGGCAATCATACCATGATGATTTTCACCAGCTTTTGGAATATTCTGATTTACTTTGTGCTTGAAGGTATCATGAAGAATTGCTATAATGCGCAAATCTTCATAATCTTCATCGTCTTTATAGAACTTATCGACATTTGCCAATACTTCCCCTATATGATAAATAACTTTCCCTTCTGGATGACCTCTACGTGGTTTTCCATATAGTGCGCCTTGTATAAAATCAGCATTGCCAACTATTGCCGTTTCAATGCCGTTTTCTGGTTTAATTATGTCTTTAACTAAATCGCTCATGTTTATTTATACGAATTAAATTTCAAAATGTTACAAATTACTGAGTTTTTTTATGGATTTCTTAATAACATCAAATTCCATCCATGTCACCGATAGGTGTTGTACTGCATTTTTATGCCAGACACTAATATCAAATCCTTCACCATTCACCCAATCAGTGACTTGTATGAGTGCATTGGTGTCAGCAGATTCTTGCATGATTGCATTTACTTTATCAACCTTGAGTTCTTTTTCCATATTACATTGCCCTAAAATTGGTTACATAAAGAAGCTTACCCTTGTGATACACAGCGTCTACATATATTTTCACATCGTATCTGTCAACATATTTTGACACCACATATTTTTGCAGTAAATCGAATAGTTTCGTGCCTTCTACTGTTTTTAATCTATGGGAATGCTTTTCGTTTTCAGCGATGTATGAGCAATATGTAGAAGGAGTTCTGCCGTATCCGGCACGTCTGATGATTTTCCAAGTCACCCTTAGAGTTTCACGTTCCATTTCATTTAATTTAAAATGGTTGCTACAAATCTGTCGTTCAGAAACTTTTCAAGTGAATCGTAAATTTCGGTGTGCTTTTCCCAAAACATGACTGCAACAATTAATTCATCTGTTGCGTCTTCGTCATTATGACGATGTTTAATACTGAATTTTTTTCTCAGTGGTTCGGCTAATTTGGGATAATCAGAGAGTTCCAATCCCTGTTCAATTATAAAATCAATTACTTTTTTCATCGCTAATCGAGTTTAGTGGTTAATACTGTTGCTGTCAAACTTGGACGTGTTAAAGCAACGTATTTGATTTGATTACGTTCTTTAAGCACCCAATTCTCATTTATATCGTTTTCCATGACGAATACGTGTGAATATGTTGAACCCTGAGAATTATGAACAATAAAACCATCGGCAACATATTGATGAATATCCTTAATCTCTAAATCATACATCTGTTCTTCACCAACACATTCAATTGATGTAATTTCATCATAAAAATAATAATTCTTGATAATTTCCAACAATCGTTTGTTTATTGGTTTCCCATTAAATTCATATAATTTAATGATATTATTTAGGTTTTCATATGACAAATGTTTAATATGGTTTGGAAAGCGTCTGAAATCTACGGGATTCAAACCCTTATTTTTAACAAAAAAACCGTTTTGACTTAAATCCGATTTAACCATTTTAAAAATTTCATCTTTGTGCGGAATAAAATCGATATTAGTTTTAATTGTTGGATGGTACTTATCCAACACATCTTGTTTTCTTTTTAATCGAAAAGAAATGTGTTTTTTGAATATACTTACTGATGTACCAACAATAATCAACCTAAATGATTCTTTTTCTTTTCTTATGATAGATATTATTCCGAACTCCAATAACATTCCCTGAACTTCCAAAAGTAATTTTTTTGAATTATTCACCAATATAATCCGTCCCTGTTTAGAAATATGTCCATCGCCATCAAATAATCCTGCAATGAAATTAGATTTCATTTGATATGTTCCATTCAATATCGATGTTGGTGTTGATTTTTCCTCACCTTTCACATAATTCAATCCCAATTCAAATAGCTTTATTCTCCAAACTTTCCCAGAATTATAATATTGAATACTATTTGAATTATTCTTTTTAGTAATTCCATATTTTATATTATTTTCAAGATAAAAGTTTTTAATGAATTCAATATTTTCCTCATCATCTAATCCAATAGTTAAATCAATCCGATACGGGTCATGTTTTCTATTACCTGAATATGACCCATCGGCAACAAGTAAACCTAAAAAGTAGTTTATGTCTTTAGAATGACTTAAATGTTTTCTGAATTCACTTCGATTAATTGGAACGTAATCTCCAATATTAAACTCACTTAATGGTTTAAATTTATGATGTGAATCTAATATTCTATGGTCTTTAGAACATCTGATTTTATATCCTGATTTAGTGGTAATTTCAAACGATTTTTTTATACCCGAATCAAACTTATCTATTACTATCTTATACGTACCCGACCCTACGCCAACAGACACATAATCACCAACTTTAATGTCTTTTAATTTTATGTTACCTTTATTGGTTAACACATTACTATTCTCCGATAAACATTTATGACCAGTAATGGCATATCCATAATCCAAATCCTTTACGATTACATCGGGAGTGCTTCTATACTGTCCGTTTTTATATTTATCAATGGTTTTCATAAGAATATTGGCACGTCTGAAATCATAATATTTCGTCCACATCTTCTTATTTGCTTTACCCATATCCCGGAAGAAATCGTGCATATCACCGTACAAATGTAAATTGTTGTGGTCGTTTGCGTCAATAATGAAAACATCTTGAAATCTATAATGACGATTGGCAAGGTCTTCTCTTAATTTAACATTATAACCCTTGATACCATATCCATTTTCTACCAGTCCTGACTTTTCTACTACACGATAATCGGCAGAGTTTTCAATAATATTATATCTCTGTTTTGCATCTGAAATACTTCTATATGCCATTAGAATATCACCAACCTCAACAATATCTGTTTTAGCACCAAATAATTCATCTCTAATAACTTTATTTGATAACATAACAGTTTCATTCTTCCATGCAATTACTTTACAGTAATCAGTATCTTTTTTATATTCCTCACTGGTATATTTTTCTAAAATGGCAGTACGAAATGCTTTTTTATCGAGCGTAAAAATAACTCCTTCACCCAAATCATTCATGTTCGATACCCTTTGAAATCCACCATCAATCCTATTTAAATTATTTCTCAAAGCATCATATATGAATGCCAGTGGATTGGTGTCGTTCTGTCTTTCAATTTTGGTGAGTTGATGTAGTTCTATTTCGGCTTGTTTAAAAACAACACTTTCTTTTTCACCTACAGGTGGAATTTGTGCTGGGTCGCCCATAAATAATACTTTAGTGCGACTATTTTTTGTTTTTTCAAGAATTAAATCATAGAGTTCCTGATTAATCATCGATGCTTCATCAATAATTACAAAATTATAATCAGTAATTCTTGGTACTGCAATAGGATTAAATTTGGGGTCATTTGGGTTAAAATTATCCAAATCCACATCAGGACGTAAGCCAAGAAGTGCATGTAATGTTTGACCTTCCTTACCCGTAGTGTTCATCACAACCTTTTTGGCTTTATGTGTCGGTGCAGAAACAACAACACCACCATAATATTTTTCAAGAATTTTCTTAATCATCGTTGTTTTACCAGTTCCCGCATATCCAGCAAGTGTAAAAAACGTATGACCATTCTTCAGCCAAGATTTGATTTTCGTTAACCCCTCGAACTGCTCATCATTAAATGTGATGACTTTTCCAGATGGAAGCAACAATTCCCTATCAGAATACTTTTTTTGCTGTGCTCCATATTCATGAAGAAGTGCTTTTATGTCAATATCATCACTCATTATGCACTTGCTTTCGTTAAAAGTTTAATAAGTTCCTTCAAATCTTCCAAATCTGTAAAGCGAATATCTGGAATTTCGTAAAATTCAACAAAATATCCACCTTCACTTTCTGCATCTAAATTGTCAGACGAAATGAGCACGCAATGCTTATTTACCTCATAAACAAAATAATAAAACTTTTCCTCATCATCAACAACAGGCGTGTTGAATTCTTTTTTGAAACCTAATTTGGTTAAATCACTATTTTTAATTTTCATTTTCTAATGTATGTTTGTTTTTTCCACTGTTCTTTAATTTTCTTTCTCTCATCATCGCTCACATTTAAACTCTCAGTATATTCATAAAGCAAATTACTGAATTTTAACTCAAGGTCGGAATAATTTAATAGTGCCTCTTGCACCTTTTTACCCAATCCTTTTAAATCCCTTTTTCTAAGTGTTCTTGCCCCGTAATAATAATTGTTATATGAAATATTAATCCTTCTTTGATTATGAACTCTTCCTTTAAAAAACAAAAGTGAAAGTAATGCATCTGTTGGTATCTCCACATCTCTTTTTTTTGCTGCTTTAACAGTACTCCAACCATTATCGCCCATTACAATTAATCCAACATTTGATGGCACTTCTTCTTTATTTGCAATACCTTTCAAACACGCATAGTAAAATCTGTTGCAATATGGTAAATATTTTTCATATTTTTTAGTATTCAAGTCAGTCAAAAAATCTTGTCGAGAAACCTTACATTCATATATGTCCAGTAAAAATCTTGTGTATGATGGTTTTACTGTTACAACATCAGCAATCCCAAATGCACTTCCTTTATCATGTAACCAAACACTGCCCAATGGAATTTCAATAAAGTTTGTATCCTTTGCAGTTGCCAAACTAAAACATAATTCTCTATGCGTAATCGGTTGTTTTATTGTTGGTGTTGTGCTTACAACTGAACTATATGTTGTCCTTCGTATTCCCACCCTATTTCAATTCTTTCTTTTAGAGTACAAATATATGTGAAATAATGTAAATGATAAGGATTAGAAATCCCAATATTCCCAATTTTTCAAGTCTTTTTTTCATATTTTTTCTAATTCTTTCTTATTACCATTATCATACACAGAGATATAGTAGCGTCTCAAATTTGAAAGAGATAATTGAGATTTTGTGGATGTCATAAGATAACTATCTTCTTTTTGTGAAAGCATAAATATGGTTTCAGCATATGCCGTTTCAAACACACCGATTGCTTCCAATTTCCACTTAAATTGTTTATAATACACCGGATTATCTAATAATTGAGCCAGATAATCCAAGCAAACACGAAGTATGTTTGTTTCAGAAATGCTTTTTTCTCTTGATTTTTCCCATTCATTTCCGCACGCATTGCAATGATTCACAACATGTGTGTCAATAAGCATTGAGCCACTGGTATAAAATAAATTACCAGCAACACTTCCACTTCCCCGTACTTGACTTATTTTATTGACAATATTATTGTTGTTGTCGCTTTTTTTCACTTTACAATTTGGACAGATTCCATCGTGTCTTTGACGGGTTTCTTCCAAATCTTTACGTTCATTTCTTGCAATAACATCGCATTTTGAAAGAATGCTTTTTTCATCAGCACTTAATAATTTTTTTTGCTGTTTTGATGGAAGATTTAATCTTTTACGAATATTCATAGTTATGCCAATTTTTTATCAGTAATTAATTCACGAAGAAACACGTTTTTCACACCACCGAGAAAACGAACCCATTCTTTGTAATATTCCGGGAACAATTTTTCATGTTCTTCTGCTGATTTTAACCTGAGTTCAACCCATAAAGCAGGATTGTTCTTTTGTGCTTCATCGGCAGCTTGTTGATACATCTTAATTTTCAACAGCCAATTTACAAAATCCGGGTAATCTTCCCTATTAAATACTCGTTCATCCGCAATAAAGCAAAGTGCTGTAAGTGCATCATTTAAATCAGGTTCACGGAAATATGAAAATGGTATATCGTTATCTTGTAACTGGTCTCCAATCTGATTTAAAGTTCCAACAGGAACGCCATCGAAATCTCTCTGGTCATTAGTTGTACCACCATTAAGAACAATCCATGTTTTATGGTAATCAACAAATTCCTGAAAGAAACCAGCATCTGCATATTTGCGTGCATATTCCAGAGCAGCATGACCTGCCTGAATTGCCTGTTGAATCGGACTTATGTTATAGGGTACAAAAAAGTACATCCTGAGTTCGAGTTGTTTCTCTCCTTTAATTTCTTCCATCTTTCAAATTATTATAAGTAAAATCAATACAGCCATCTTTATCGTGAACGATTATTCTCACATCACGATTTTTATCATAGTCTTTCCATTAATTCTGATTCTGAAACCCAACCAATCTTACATTCACTATTTTCATTACGAAACAATATTAAGTGTTGCCTTTCAAGTAGTTTTCTGGTTCTACCAAGTGTAACTGCAGCATACGCATAAATTCCGGGAAGGATGACATACCAAAGCTTTTTTCTTTCTGTTTTGGCATCAATTCCAGCAGTTAATGCGTGCCATATACTTTCATTTCTTTTCATCTACCATAAAATATTTTGGTTTCTGTTCTTCCTGCAATTTAACAACCGCATTCGATAAATTTTCATTCATCTTCAGGAGTTCTTCAATGATTTGGTACTCACTGATATTCGGGTCTGCAATCATTCTATAAACCGTATGATACATCGGATTCGTTCTGACTTTTTTTGAAAATTCAAACGAAAAACGACACAAAAACGGGTCGTTTTGCCAAAACATTTTTTCACGGTCAATTGCTTCCGACATAGCTCAAAGGATTAGTGTTAACACCAAGAATCGATGCTGCTTTCATCATTCCATTTGCTGTTGGTAACCATGAAAGTAGTGGTTTTTGTCCTTCATTTACAAGCATTGCACTCACAACATTGCAAACCCATTCAACTTCGGCTTGAAAGCAACGGTAATACCAATAATTTATTTTTTGTTCTCTGAACGCCACGTTAACATCTGTTGTTGCTGTTTGCCATGCTTCAACGAGTTGTTCTGGAAGTAAATTTCTACAGGCTTCAAAACCTGCAATCGAACCGTCAAGACTTTCTTTATCTTTCGGGTCGGTATAATCTGCAGTTGCTGCAGCAATACCTTCATCAATAATTCTGGTTAAAAATTCATTGTATGTCATATTCGAATATTTGATTTGCAATTATACGAAAATTTTTTGATATTATCACATTATTGCTTTAAAAAATGTCTGACCTTATCATCATAAGCATAAATTAGCTTATCGTTTATTTCTTTCTGGACAAGTTCCATACCACCACCATTGTTGCAAACAAACAAGAATTGGTCGATAGTGATATTGCCATTATCCATGCAGAATTTAACAAGCAACTTATATACACCCATATATTTATTAAGGATGTCTTTAGCGTTTTTCTTTTCATCAGCAACCAAACCTTCAATAAGACTATTTGTTTTGTCAATATCGAAATTTAATTCATGCGATGATTGATTGTTTTGCTTTATCACTCTCGAAACACACCCATCCATTCCATATGCTCTTACATATCTTCCAGCAACATCGGTTGCTGCCAGAATATCATACGATGCACCATTTGATTTATAATCTTCACCAAACACCAATTCTTCTGCAACAAGTCCAGCCATGTAAATAGCTATTTGATTTTTAATAAATGTCTTATTATCAATCGAATTGTGATTAATTACGAAGCCATTTGCAAAACCTGACCCGTTGATGATGATTTGCCTTGGCGGGGTTTTAAACAGAACACTATACACCAGAGCATGTCCAATTTCATGTATAATATATAGCATTTTTTCATCAACAGTTTTATTTTCACGAATCGAATCAATGTCAAGAACCACTTCTTTTTCATATTTTTTTCTGTTTATTTTCGCAAACAAAATTTTATCTTTGACATCAAGTGTAAAACCATCAACATCATTAATGAGTGCAAGATATATGAAATGAGGAAGATTGCTACCAAGAATATTGAAAACAGTAGAAATTGCGGGACGCACGCCTTGTGTGGGGAACACACCGTTACGATATATTACTTCAAAAATATTGTTGGTTAGTTTGACTTTTATGTGATGTTCTTTTTCAACCCTATCCAATATCTGATAGCAGTTCTTTTTTATGATTGCATAATAGCTTTGTTTATCCAGACAGGGATAAATTATGTGATTGTTACCAAATCTGGCAATTTGTTCTGGCTTAAATTTCTTCGCCAAAGCATTTTTAATGTGAATGATATTAATGCGTTTGCTTAATTCATGATAAATATCGGCATCACGTTCACTATCTTCCACTTCATCTGCCATTGAAAATGCTTCATCAAGGTTTCCCGATATGAAAATTAAAAGTTTTTCATATGTTTTACCCTCATTTATGTTATCACTTTTTAGATGTTCTTCTAACATTTTGACTCTCATTTCTGGGAGCATTTCCATGATAACATCAACAGGCATTTTTATTCCAAGAAGTTTTTTGAAACGACTTGCAGTCCAGAATGAAGTATGGAAACGATAATCTTTTTTCTTTTTTGCAAGCGTTGGTGTGTCACTACTGGCTGTTTCAACATTTCGTGGGTCGCCATCACTTGCTTCTTCCTCATCATTTCTTTTTTGGTCTTGCCAATACATTTCTTCCAGAAGAAGTTCCATTACATCTGCTCTGCGCTGAGAGTTGCTTTGAAGCTTACCATCTGAGAGCAACATCCAAATATCATTAAAATGTTTATTTTCAATCATTTCGCCATGTTCATTAATGGTGCGATAACGTTGAATTTCATCAAGCAAGAGAATTGATGGCTGTGACATATCAACGCCACTGCTTTCCAAATAACTTTCAATAGTACGATTGTATTCGCTTTTGTTGTCCATTTGAATTTCAATGAATTTATCCATGAATCCCAAATGTTTAACAAGAGTACGAACTAAATCGGTTTTACCGACACCAGTTATCCCCCACAGTGAAATAATTAAAGGCTTAAACTGTATTTCGGGTGTTAAATACCAAAGGGAAATGTTATCTATGATTTTATCAATAACATTATCTATTCCTATGAACTTTTCTTTCAATGCAGCTTTAACTTCTTCAAGTTTCTTTTTTCTACTCTCAATCCGGTCAAGAAATTCACTATTCATTGTCATTATCTTTATTTCTTTTGAATAATTTTTTTATTTTTCTACTTATTTTTAACACTCTTTCGGTTTGATTAAAAACTTCACCAATTTTTATTTTAAGTGAAACAAGTTCAGGAACACCATATTCAGGAAAACGCATTGCAATGCGAGTAATTTGATTGTTTGCTGCTGCTTTTCTCCTAAATATTTTAGCATATCCAAACGATGACCATTGCCACACATAATCATCATCCCAATGATGTCTACCATCATGATAATAATCGCCATCTTTGTTTCTAACAACAAACAAATCGAGATTATCATTACCAATCCACTTTTTCATTTCAATTTACTTTGAAGTTTTCTTTTAAATAATTGAACAGTAATTTTACCAATGGCTTTTTCTACTTCTTTGCCTTCGACAATTTCATCTTTACCTTCCCTGTAAACATCCTCAATCATTGCCTTGATGATATCGCCCATTGATTCCATGTTTACATCTGCTGGGAATCTTTGAAGTACGTGTTCAAGACGCATTGGTACAACCCATTCTTCGGCAATTGCTTTTGCATCTTCCAAAACCTTGAGCTTTTCAGGATTTACTTCACGTTTGGTTTTGTTTTCCATGTTTTCATCTGGCTTGTATTTGCAAATAACCCTCTCACCGTTATTTAAACGCATTTCAGTGAGTGGTCTACAAACGATACCTTCACGTTTCTTTGGCTCAGTAATACCATTACGAAAAGCTTGTACTGATGGCATATCTCTATATTTCATGAGATTATCAAGAGTCACTTCGATTTTGTCGTAATGAACAAATTCGATATTGAACTTGTGGCATACGTCCTCTGCATTTGGTACGTTCAACCAGTTATCACCAACCTTTACATCAAAGCCAATGAATTTATTGTCTTTGCCATAAGTGTGTGACATTCCCTGTTGTTTACCACCATATGCTTCACCGAAAATAACCACGTCAATATCCGGGAATATTTCTTCAAATTTTGCTTTAAGAAATGTTTCATCGAACAGTGCAACAAATTTCTCATGACTTTCACCACCACTAAAGAAATAGATTTTCTTTTCGCTGTGCTTCCAGCCAATATGACTCGAAGTTCCATGTATCTTCTCAAGCGCATATGCCTCTTTGAAAAGCATTATCGTTTGTTCTTTATAAAGATTGGGGATGTGTAAATAGCCCATAACTAATTGATTTTAATTGTTTTTTATGCTTTTCTCTTTCCTTTTCTTTCAATTCTTTACCGTTTCTACCAAGATGCCATTTTTTACAAACACTACATTTATAAGGTACTACCTTGTGAATAACATGGTCTTGAGAGTTGACGAATTTAGCAAATTCAATTGCATCATCCTGCGTTTCAAATGCTTTTTTTGGCTTATACACAGGTTGCAAATTTTCATCATATCTATCAAGCGTCTGGCACTCCATGTTTTTAAATTTAAAAAGCCAATTTTTATCTTCATCAAAACAGGCAAAACTTAGGTTTACGAAATTTTTCCTACCGCCATTCCTTCTTTCTGGGCATTCAGACCCTTTCAGGCACGTTATCTGGCATTGAACACGTAGCCACCGTGTTAGGATTCGTGATTAGAGTGGGATTCGAACCCACGTGTATGGCATTGCACTACTTTTCAAAACTCAATTCTATTAATATGCAAACTTTAAATCCATTACATCACCACTCTGTCATCCAATCATCAAAAAAGTAGCATAATAATGCAATTTATTGCGTGAATTACCTTTGCATTCTTCTTTTCTATTGATTACAGCTAAGAAGTGCTACTTTTGTATTTTCAAAGAACTTTGAGCGCAGGGTGGGAGTCGAACCCACATGTCCAGCGATTGGTGCACCGTTTCGTTCTGTCAACCACACCTTCCCGATGTGTGCCCTCACCATTAAGCGACCCACGCATTTTGAAGTTGTGGCGGGATTCGAACCCGCACTGGCATTGTTGAGACTGTTTTGCCATTCAAGGGAACATGATATCAGGTATAGTTCTCAGTTAAGATAGTCGAGACATTCACTGCTTACGATGTGCCTCACCCTCGAAGTGTTACCAATTCCACCACACAACTTACCAAATTTTACTTAATTTTTATTCCTGTTAAATAAATTGGTTTCAGGTTCAACTCCGGTTTTAAATGCCTCAGTTGCTACAACCGGATTAATCACAACAATTCCCAATTCAGGACGTTTTCCCACAATCCATTTCTTTGGTATTGTGGTTCGCATGTTTGTATGCTCCCTATTAATATCAATCAATTTTTGCTGTTCAGTGAAGAAACCTTCCCTTTGCCCCTCAATTGTTACCATTAGGTCTTTATAGAGACTTGCATCGAATTGCGGGTTGTGTTCGGTAATCCACTTCATAAGTGAACCATCACCCTGAGAATAACGTCCTTCAATTAAAGGAACATAAATTTCTTTGAACGCTTCTTTGTATTCATCAGCAACACCTGCTTTTTCATGCAGAATCTGCCAAAGTTTACCATAAAAAGCCTGATTGCTTTCCTGTTGCTTGTTAGCACGGTTGCGAAGCCTGATTTCATCATTACTTACGCCAACCGCCCAAAGAACGATTGACAGACCGAGTACTACTAATACTCCCAAACTGATTAAGAATCCTTTCATAATTATTTCTGTTTTTTAGTTTTGCAATTATACGAATTAATTTTGAATATATTACAATAAATTTGAAATATATTTAATGTTTTTTTTGCTCATCTTCATTTCTTTCTTAATGTATTCCATCAGCTTATTCTTTTTTTCTTCATCTTTTTCTTTGAAATACACTTCAAGCAATGCCACCAAGTTTAAGCTTGGCGATAATTTGTTTCGAATATCTGCACCAACAGTATTGGCTTCGAAACATTCCATTTCGATATATTCGAAATCATCCAGACTAATTTCGGGTGGAAGTGGGGGTAAGTGTTGTTCATAATATCCCCTCATTAATTCCATTGTCACCGTTTCCGGTTGTGGATTGGGAAGTTCATGCGTATATAAGATATACGTGCCATCATTTAAATCAATGGTAGCAAATTCTGATGGTGATTTTTTGTACCTTAGTGCTTTGAATTTCATTTTATTATATAATTAATTAGTGTTGATGTTGAGATATGAATTGGTACACACTGAGAATATGGTGCATATGTGATTTGAACCCATTGATAATTTTTCATTTGATTTCTTCTTTCTTTATTTTCAATCTTTTACCTTCCTTTTTCAATTTGACTATGAGTTTTTCTTTGTGCTCAAGTCCAATTCTTTCAGCAGCTAATTTAGCATCAACACAACTTTCTAACCTCTCATCATCATATGGCTGTCCATTAACGATTGCATTGCCAACATAGAGATTTTGAAATGGTTTACCCATTCCTTCTCTTAACATGAGTTCGACAATAACACTCAATTCTTTTGTTTCTTTGTCGAGAACATATGTTAATTTATATGTGCCTTTAAATGTCATATTAATTTATGCTTAGTGGTAATTCCCAATTAATGCCTTTTCTTAATGCGGTGAAATATCCATTCACCCAATGAATTCTGGCACGCAGGTCGGTGTGACAGAATTGTGAGAGTATGTTTCCGTCTTCATCTTTAATGACGGAATGATAGCCTTTGAAGGGTTTAAATTTGTCTTCAAAATCATCGGTTTCGATGTGAATCGTTGCCGGAAAGCCGTTTTCTTTTAAAAATGATACCATATCGTTTTTTTTACAAGGTGAACCGGATGAAAGTGTACAATTTCCCATGTGGTCTTCGTATTTACATTTACCTGAATAACACATTTATTGTTGTTTTTGATTAACCATTTCTCTTTGTATGTATTGCCAGAACCATCTGTGAAGCATTTGCGGATATATTGCAAGATTTGAAAAACCATATAATCCGCAAGAAAAAAAATCGTGTGCTTCGATAATAATTGTTTCTTTTTGATAATAATCAACTCTTCGAACACCCACATCAAGCGTATAAGCAATTGGTGCTGATTTAAACGCTTTCATCATATCCTTTATTGTCTCAGGATTAGGAAACAGGGTGAATTCACCACAATAATTTTGAAGACCAACAAGTTTATTATCGTAAACAAATGCACGCCATTCACTTTCAATACCAGTCAGATAATCGGAAATCTGATAATTTCCAGCCGGGACTTGAAATTCCTTAGAAGTATCAATTATTTCCGAATATCCTTTTATTTTATCGTTTGATTTAACGAATAACTTAACGGTATTTTTCAATGTCATTACTTCAACATCAGTACAATCAGTTATTCTTCTTTTTGAAAATAAAGGATATACACGCAATTCCTTTGGCACATTCATTGGTTTAGGGGTAAGTCCATAGAAATGCTTAATAAATGAACTCACAAATTCAACAGTGCCAACAGGTACATAATGACGATGAAGCGGTTTGAATTTAAAATCAACGCCATCTTCGGTAGTATCAAAAAAACGATACTTAATTTTTTCCGCATTTTGTAACCAATTGCGAAATCGAATTGATTCCATTAATACGTACACAAAGTCGTGTCTGATTTCACCATTGATTTTCTGAATTAAAAATTTCATGTCCTGAATGTTTTATGCGTGAAAAATTTCCTTATATCATCACAAATTGTTGGTGTTAGACCTGCATAATTATCTACCTTAAAGAAATGAAACTGTTGACTCAGAAGCATATCTTTATCATCATCCAATATCGCATAACGATAAAAATCATAATAGTTTACATCAAACCATTTGTCACAATTATCCTTCAGCCATTTGCTGATTTCAGTTCCACGTTCATATCCAGTATAAGGTGTCTTATCAATTATGTTGAAAGTAGCACCACATGCTTTAAATATTTCTTGAATTTCTTCAACAGTTCGTGTGTTACGCATTGATGCGGATATAACAACCGCAGTATTTGTTTCCTCGCACAAATAGTTAAGCATTGCTATCCTTTTTGGACAGCAGTTCCTTTTAAAATACTCGTTTGTTGAAATTTCCTTCTGCTTTACCAATTTGCGAAGCAATTTTCTGGCTGTCTTATATAATGGTATGCCATCATATTTCTCAATGTCTCTGAAATATTCTTCATAAAACAATTGACAGTTTAGTACACCATCAAAATCCAGAAAAAGAAGGTTTGTTGGCTTGAGTTCCATTATTCTTCAAAAAATTTGGTGTAATTTTCTTCCATTTTCTCAATCTCATCGATGGTTTGAATCTTAGCTATTCCACAATAATTTTCAAAGGTTTTCTGCAGGTCAGCTTTAAACGCTTTTATTTCTTCTTCATTTTCGAAAATAAATTTTCCCTCAAGTTTCCATATTGAAGGAAATATACCAACTGATGCGTCTCCGGGTTCTGTAATATAGAATCCCTTGATTTCAATCATCTTGCTGATTTTTTCGATGATTTTTTTTGACAAATCGTCCATATTCTTTTTTTTACTTATACGAAGCTATTGTAAAAATGTTACAAAAACTTAAAATTTTCCACGTCAAAGATAGAAAAAGATTTTAACTTTCCAAAAAAAGTATTTATTTTTTAGTGGAAGAATTATGTCTATTCGTAAAAAAAACTGCCTTATGATTGCAACAATTTCAAAAATTTGTCGTATAATTGCTCAAAGTTTAACAAAAATTATTGAGCTTATGATACGTAAAATCGCATTATTAACAGTAGTTTTCTTCACGTCAACAGGTATGATTGCCGATAACAATCACAATACCGAAATAAAGGAAATGCCTGTTTTTAAGGAATTACTCTATGATAATATATGGGGTACTATTTATCATGCTGAAATTGCACAGTGTGATAGTACACCGCATATTACCGGAGATGGTTCGCAAATTGACACTACTGATGCAAGTGGTCATCGTTGGATTGCTATTAGTCAGGAAATGTTAAATAACACATACCGTGCCGGACTTGTAAGTGAGGACAATCCACGTTTCAAAGGTAAAATACAATATGGTGATACTATATGGATTGAAAGTCCATATATTGAAATTAATGGTTGGTGGGTTGTTCGTGATGCAAAAAACGCAATGTATCGAAACAGTATTGATTTCCTTCAAACAAAGGGTGATGGTTCGCTCTATAATAATAGTTCATTGTGGTCTGGCAAGTTTGACAGCATTAAAATTTATCAAATTAAAAGTCACAAGTATTTAAGCTTGCAAGATACATTATTTAATATGTAAGAAAATTCAAAATGGTTAATTGGAAAGATGAATTAAAGAGATATATTGCAAGGAAGGTTAAAGAAATGACTGGTGAAGATGTGCCACTTGACCATATTCACACGATTGAAGTTCATACCGACCTTGATTACTCGTTAATGTCAATAAAAGACTTGTCAAGCATCTATGCTTTTGCTATAATGAAAGAAGATTTTGAAGACGCAAAAAAAGTGGCAGATGAACTTGAAAAAAGAAACATTGAAATTAAAATTGAAACTGATGAAAATAAGCACAGTGGCTCGATAAACTTTTATTTAAAGCCACAAATGTCAATTCCATATCTCGATATTAAAATAAAGGTATTGCCTGATGGTATGATGATTGATTTTGAAAAAGAAAATTTTTAATAATTAATAAACAATAAACATGGAAAATTTAACAGTAGAAACTTTTAAAGAAAAGGTATTTGACTATACGCAGGGCGGGGAATGGTCATTCAAAGGTACAAAACCCGCAATTATTGATTTTTATGCTGATTGGTGCAATCCTTGCAAAATGGTTGCTCCAATACTCGAAGAACTCAGCAATGAATATCCCGCAGTTGACTTTTATAAAGTCGATACCGATGCACAAAACGAATTGGCAGCTACTTTTGGAATAAGAAGCATTCCTTCAATATTATTTATTCCGGTTACAGGACAGCCACAAATGGCAATGGGTGCTCTTCCGAAAGCCACATTCCAAAAAGCAATTAAGGATATTTTTGGTATTGAGTAAAAAATTTTCGACTTTTTTGTAACATTTTAATTTTTTTGTCGTATAATTGCAAAAAGATTTGAAATGGCAAAGAAGTCGAAAATTAATGTTAATTCCGATGAGCACAAGAAAATGTTGCTTGATAGGGATTTAAAAGACATTAAAGAGCGTATTGCTTGGGGCATAACCCCCAAAAATCCCACCAGACAATTTGCTGTTGGCGAAAGAGTTCAATGGGGTGCTCATAAAGAGACCTACATTGTTGAAATCGGTAAAGATAATCTCTATTACAAAATCGTATCAAAAAACGTTCAGCGTGACAGAAGTAATCCACCTGCCGATGAATATCATTGGATGGAATGGCACTACCTTTTTAAATATCGAACAGGAAATTCAATAACAACTTTCCGCAAAGAAGAAAAATATCACATTCGGTTGTGTAATGCCGGAGTTGATTCTTTATTGGGTATGGTATATCGTGCGGGTGTTGATTTTGATGTTGACTACCAGCGTGACCATGTATGGAGTCTTGAAGATAAAGTCGCACTCATCGATAGTGTTTTCAACAATATCGATATCGGCAAATTTGTGTTGGTAAGGCGTGATTTCAGTGTTGAAACCAAACTTCTGGAAATCATTGATGGCAAGCAAAGACTTACCGCCCTTAAAGAATTCTATGAAGACCGCTTTAAATACAAGGGTTTTTATTTCTCAGAACTCTCAAATTCAGACAAAGATAAATTCGAAAATCACGGAATTACTTACGGATATTTGGAAAATCCAGATAAACGTGCTATATTTGAAACGTTTATTAAACTCAATACGTGTGGTAAACCAATGGATGTTAAACATATTCAGAAAGTTAAGAAATTATTGAATGAACTTGACAAATGAAAATCGTCTGGAAAATCCAGACGCACCAAGACTTTTTTTAGATATTGACGGTGTTTTGGCAACCACTGCTCAATATTATACTAATAGGAAAAAATGGCATCCCATATATGATTGTTATCGTTTTGATGAAAAATGTGTCAAGGTTTTCAACACCATCATCGAAAAAATAAACCCAATTATTATATTGTCAAGTGACTGGAAAGACCATTACACTATTGCACAAATGAATGAAATATTCGAATGGAACGGTGTAAATACCGTTGTTTCAGACATAACACCATCATCTTGGGGTGTTATGTTCACAAGCATGCAGCAACTTGAAGAGTGCCGTTCATATGAAATCAATGTATATGCCAACAGATATGAACTTACTAATTGGGTCGCTGTTGATGATTTGAATCTCAAGCTTTGGATTCCTGAAAGATTTGTTCATTGCACTCGTGTAAATGAAGGTATTAAACAAAGCGGTGTTAAAGATAAAATATTAAAAATTTTAAATAAATAAACAATGGAATTTACTGATGTAATGCTCGACCTTGAAACAATGGGAAATAAAAGCAACGCTGCAATTGTTTCAATTGGTGCTGTTGAATTTAATATCGAAACGGGTGAAACTGGACGTGAATTTTATGATGTGATTGATTTACAGAGTTGTTTGGATAAAGGGTTAATGATTCAGGCAAGTACCATTTATTGGTGGCTACAACAAAGTGATGAAGCCAGAAAAAGAATTTGTGCCAATGGTGGTGACCTTTCACTTGTACTTCAACGTTTCACATATTGGATGGAAGATTGTATTGATAAAGTAAAAATTTGGGGAAATGGTGCAAGGTTCGATATTGGATTGCTTGAAGATGCTTATGTTGCTTGTAATCTGAAAACACCTTGGTACTTCAGGTCTGAAATGGATGTTAGAACACTGGTAGCATTTGCGCCATATATTAAAGCCAATTATTCGATGATTGGTGTTGAACACGACCCTATTGATGATTGTAAACATCAAATCGGATATTGTGTAGAAATTTGGAACTTAATAAATAAAAAGCTATGAGTTTTTTTGTTGTTGATGTTGAATCTGATGGTCAGATAATCGGAAAGCATAGTATGGTGTGTTTCGGTGCTGTGAAACTAACTCCGGCACTGGACACCACCTTCTATGGTAAAACAAAACCAATTTCAAAAGAATATGTGCCAAGCGCACTTGCTGTCAGTGGTTTCAGCCGTGAAGAACACGAAACATTTCCTGACCCGTTCATAACAATGGACGAATTTGCCAAATGGCTTGAAGAAAATACCGTTGGTCGTCCGATTTTAATATCAGATAATAACGGCTATGATGCTTCGTGGATTAATTATTATTTTCACGTATATCATCACGGCAATCCATTTGGCTGGTCTTCCAGACGTATTGGCGATTTGATTTGCGGTGCAAAACATGATTTGTGGTATAATTGGAAGCACATGCGAAAATCACCCCACAACCATCATCCAGTTTCAGACGCTATGGGAAATGCGGAAGCATTATTGACTTTTTTTAAAGAATACGACATAAAAATACCCAAATAATATGTCATCATTTAATGGATTGTTTTCAATGCTTTCTGTATTTATTGTAAAATATTCGTGTGAAAAAAACGCAAATAAACATTGAAAAATCAATAATTAATGATTATGTGTCTGGTTTAACTAATAGTGAGATTTCAAAAAAATATTTATTACATCGGACAACGGTTCAAAGAATATTATTAAGGGAAAATGTCTTATTAAGAAAACAAACGGAAACATCAAGAAAACATCATATTTTAAATGAAAATTTTTTTGAAGACATTGATTCCGAAGAAAAATCATACATATTGGGTCTGTTATATGCTGACGGCTATATTAACAGCAACGGATTTGGCATCACATTAAAAGAAGACGATAAGGAATTGCTTGAAAAAATATCGACAATAATCTATGGTAAAATTATTTTAGGGTATAGACCAAGTAAAACTTATTCACAAAAATTAAAATATGTTTCAAAACCACAATATAGATTGGAAGTTACTTCATATAAAATGAAAAAAGATTTGATTAGTCATGGTTGTATACCAAAAAAATCGTTCTTTATCACATTTCCTAATTTTATTGATATCAATCAATATAGACACTTCGTTAGAGGATATTTTGACGGTGATGGGTGTTTAACCATTCCGCAAAAAAACCCCAATAATGTAACATTTACAATTACATCAAACACGAAATTTTGTGATGGTATTGTAGATTATATAAATAATGCACTTGGCGTGAACATGAAATCGTGCAATAGATATGGCAATATTGGCGTTGCACGATTAACTGGAAGAAAACAAGTTAAATTACTTTTAAATTGGCTTTATTCTGATTCAAAAATTTTTATGAAAAGAAAATTTGATAAATTCAAAAATAATATTATATTTACCAAATAAAACAAATTCATTATGGATAATTTAAAAAACCTCTTTTACATCATACCAGTAATGCTCAATTATTTTGTGGAGTCAATGATAATTAGTATTTTTGTCAGCATCGTTTGGAGATTACTTCTTGCCCCCGGATTGGATTTCTATATAGGTTATTTTCAGTGGGTAGCCATGATTTGGATTGTGAAAGTTGTCTTTTTTGATGTATTTAAGCTAATCGGTGGAATCATGGTTATGCCACCACAAAATGAAAATAACGATGACACAAAACACGTTTAATCATGAAGTACGTACAAACATCCCCAAGAAGACCCGTTCAGTATGTTGATGCAGATACTGAAACAATATTATTTGAAGTTCACGATAGAAGTTGGGTAAACGTAAATGAACTTTTAAGTGCAGCATCTGTTGACAAATTATTGCAGGGCGAACTCAAAGGCAAGAAACTTCCAAGAAAAGTTCTTGTTATGGCAATTGGCGAATTTGAATTAAAAGACGAATAATGAAAATATTTAATCATCAATACAAAGGATTTGGAATACATCCAAGCGAATGCCGGGTGTATGTCGAAAAGATTGACGGAATATATCACATTTGCTTCGAAGACCTTGGAATTGGTACATCAGTTACCAATGCAAGCGAACAGTTGGCAAGCGAAATGATTATTGACCTCAATGTTATGCCGGATATTTGTAAGTTTTATGAAACATATGACCATCCAGAAGGTAGGACATTCGATGAAATAACATATACTTGGATGGGAATTATGGCTAAACATCCTGAATGGAAAGCTTCCAAGAAACAGAAAATCTTCAATTTCAAATAAAATTTTAATCAAAATTGTAACATTTTTATTCTTTTTTCGTATAAGTGGGTAGACGAAAAAACGTAAAAAGATGAAAAGGCTATTTATTTTATTGGTAATCACGCTGTTAAGCGTTACAGCTTTCGGTCAGGATATTTTCAATGAACCGTCAGTAATTACGAGAGCAAATCCGAATAATTTCGAAACGTTGCTTGACAACCACTATGGATTTATTGCAAATGGCACATATTACATTTTGGCATATCCGGTAGAATATGAAAGAGACGTAGTTGGAAAAATTCCACGTATTTCAAGAGATTTGAGACTGTATTCGTGGACTGATGGTAAGTGGGAGATTGCTTCAAAACAAATCATATCGACTGATAACAGATTGATTATCGATAACAAAAGTTATCACGATAAGATTGTGAAAAAGGATTATTATGGTTTTTCAAAAATTGAAAGATTTAATGACACAATCGTTATGTTAATTACTTATCAATATAAAATTGAAGACCATGCGCCATATTCACGAACATCTGAAATCACAAAAACATATCTTTATAATACAATAAACATTTTCGTTCCAAAAAATAATGGAAAATATGAAGTATATGTGTTTGCACCAGCAGAACCAACAGATAAAAAAACTGTTGTACCGCTTTGGCGAATTAAGGGTGATTCTTGCATAACCAAGTCAGGCGATAATTTTTCATTCACGTTTGATTTTGGAAAGTTGACGTTCAATATAGCAAAATGATAAAAGTAATTCCATTTATTCAAACAACGGGCAGTGAGAGGTTTAAGAACTTTCTCACTGTTCCATTTACAATTGACATGCTTGCTCCGGTATTTGGCGATAAATCTTGCGATACAATATTTGATGGATGGCAAGGTAAAAGTATGGGTAATTGGCATAAATTTCAAAATGATGGTGAAATAATACTTGAATTTTATTCAGATTGTTATGTGATAAAAAAACCTGTCAGTAAGCTGAAAATTGGTGTATATCAACTTCCACTTCCTCGCACGATTAACGATTTCATTAATGATATGGATAGGTTTAACATATCAATTTATTGGAGTAAATGGATTGACATCAATTTCGAGCCAAAAGAATATTTGAATGAAGAAGGTATTGCCAATTATTTTATTGACTTGCTTACTAAAATGGGTAAGTCACATGAGTTATAATAAATTTGTTTTTTAGAAAAATTTATAGTATATTTGCAAAACAAATTTTTAAAACTATGTCAGAAGAAAAAGATTTAACACAGGAAGAACCTCTTAATGAGGGACACTACATTGAAGCAATTGACCGGGCATATATTGTAGCGAATTTTATTGAAACCACACTTATCGAACATGCGGTCTTCGAAAAACACCCCGAATTGAAAGAAAAAGCGGAAAAAGCACAGCAACTTATTCTGGACGCATATCAGGAAATTGGCGGTCTTATTGTAAAGCTCTTTACGCCCGAATCTGAACTTCCTGATTTCTTGAAAGATAAGAAGGAATAGTCATTTTTTTCATCCAAAAGTATTTATTAAGAACCAACATGAATTACGTAGCAAAGATATTGACAAATTTTCACCAAAAAATCCCTTCGATGAAGGTAGATTTATCAAGGTCTTTGAGCAATTCAGACTCCCCGATACCCAGAAAAATCAAAATTTCTGGGCATTTTCGTTTAAATACCGAAAAAAATCTCGAAAATCGGCTCTCTAACTCCCTGATTTTCTGAATAATAACTTTATTAAAATTATGAGTATGGATAAAATTAAAAAATTATTTAAATTTGCTGTAATGTCACTCGGAGTATTAACTGTGGTTGCTTTAATGGGATTGGTTGGTTCAACCAATTCAATAGCAATTGGTGGAAAATCAGATAATTCTTCTGAATTGGTTGCATCAAATTATGAATTAAATCAAATTAGTGATGTTTATGGCGATTTCATGAACGAATTGTTTCCGGTAATCACTGGTGAAAGTATTGATTTTAAGAATCTCCCTGCAGATTCAATAAGGAAATATTTAACCAAAATCACCGATTTGTATCCAAATACCGTTCCTGTTAAAATAATTGATTCGATTGGTATTGCACCGAATATATCATCACCATTTGGTTGGAGAATACATCCTGTCACACGTAAAAAGAGTTTTCATCAGGGTGTAGATATTGATTTGCCGTTACACACTAAAATCTATTCAACGATGAGTGGTACTGTAACATCAGTTAAATATACAACAAAAGAAACGTATGGTGAAGGTTATGGAAACTATATTGTTGTTAGAAATAAACTTGGCTTTGAGACTGTGTATGCGCATTTAAGTGCAATATACGTAAAACAAGGACAAGAAGTGACAAAAGGACAATTAGTTGCAAATCTTGGAAGAACAGGTAATGCAACAGGACCTTGTTTACATTATGAAGTTTTGCAAGGTGGTGAAAGAAAAGACCCATTGGACTCACTATTTATGAATTACCAAATAAAATTACTTGCAGCTAATAGTAAATAATATATGAGAACTCAGATTACAACAGCACACGAAGAACAATATTCGGATGGAAGCAGGACACTCGGTGTCCTGTTCAACTATTCCGAAACCGTTGATTTTAAAGAAAGTATTATTTATATCTTCCACAATGGCAGATATATTTTCTTTGACACCATGATTGATATGATGAATTATCTCCTTTATGGCGATAGAGATAATAATGTCAAAAGAGCATACATGGAAGAAGACGATTTTGATGCTCTTTATGATGCTGATTATATCAACGGTAAATTTAGCGAGAGATTAACTTGGCAATAAAAGTATTTATTATGGATGATATGTCCAGAAATTGATATTAAAGCCGAAAAAATGTGGAACGAAATGTTCCATGTTGATAAGTTAAATCTTTTAACTGAAAATCGATTTTGGGAAGGTTTTGGCGTATATAGATATGATTACATACCAGAAGACCTAAAAAACATTTTAAGGCGTAGAATCGAAGAAAAAGAGGCAAATTTGCCAAAATTATAATCTCTTGGCTGCTGCCGGGAAAATTTCGATTCTATTTGGGTCAAATGCTGTATCATAACCCTCATCCCACCAAGCGGTCATTTCTTCTTTATTGAACATCATCGAATTTTCACTAAGCTTTCTTGGCAACCAATAAACCGTCACTTTCGCACCTTGCTTATTAAGTCTTTTGATTCTTTCATAAAAATATTCGAATTCAATATCATAACGCATTGCGTTGATGCTGGTGGTTACGTTTTCCATAAGATTATCCACAAAATTTCCTTCAAGCTTTTCAACAGGACGTGTTCTATGTAATATTATGTCAATCTCTTTAAATCCTTTCATCATTAATTGATTAACACCAATTAAATCGGTTAATCCACCATCGCTCCACAAACCCATATGGAAACTTCCAGTTTCATTATTCCAACTTTTTTTTACAAGTGAAGTGAAGAAGGGAAAATTGGCACTGCACCACATCCAATCTTTGAAATCTTCATATTCCACATCCTGTGAACTAAAGTAATGAATTTTTGAAGGGATTTGCGCATAGTTCTGAGTACCAACCAAAATTTCTTTGTCCTTACTACGCAATTCACTAAAATGTTCTTCAGAAAAAAACTCGTCAATCGTATTCCTTAACGCATTTGAAGTGCATATACTTTTTTGACCCAAAAGAAGTGTCATTATTATCGGTAATTTTCTCAACTTACCTTTTTTCGATAGAGGTTTACCTTTATACCAGCATTTATCAAAAATATCATAATCGTTAACCGATGTATATCCTTCTTTCAATCTCTCCCATTCACCCAGCGCAGCTAATGGTGCTAATAAACTACCTGTTGATACACCGACAATTAAATCATAATCTCCATTAATTCTGGCAAGCGTACCGCCACCAAAAGCACCCCAAGAACCCCCGCCTGAAATAAGTGCTGCTCGTTTAGTATTCATGAGTTTATTTTTATAATTAATAACAAGTATATGCGTTAAGTGTATTACTATTACCAGCACAATAACAAGGTGATGATTGTGTTGATGTTATTGAATTTAAATCCATGTTTCTTTGTATTTTATATAAATACAAAAAAATGGGGTAATTTTCTGAAATTACCCCACAAATTTAAATTTAAGATATATATGTAGTTAAAGTTGCCTTAATAGATTCATGAGTTGAACTACCAAATTGGTTTGTGTTGCAGATTGCAATGACACAAATTCCAATGTTTCGGCAGGTTTTTCATTGACGTTATTCCAATAATACTTGGATAATTCGGGTGCTGATAGTAAATCAACCGTCTTTTTTAATTCAAGGAAATCCGATATTAACATAAGTGATGTGTTATCAAATCCATTGAACTTCCAAACGTTAACAGTATCAATAACGCCAGATTCCCAAGGCTTAATATTTAGCGTTCTTTTCAGCATCAAAGGAAGTTCATTGTTTGTTTCAAATCTATCTCTATGAACTAAAAATCTTTTAATTAAAAGCGGAATGTCGTATGAAATTATATTATGACCGCAGAGGATTGGGAAGAAAGGGGGTGAAGATTTTGTTCCCTCACTGGATAGTTGATATAATATATCCATAAATGGCTGAATTACATGGAATTCATCTTCATTTACAAATTTCTGTATGTGTCTTTTCAATTTGCCATCAACATATACCGTTCCGGTTGTAATGGCAACAATGCGTGTATATTCTGGAAAATACGGTGCATTATCCTGATAGATGTTTTCAGGAAACACCATTGTGTTCAATACATTCGAATCCAAAGGTGCATTATATTTTACCTTGGAAATGTATTTCCAACGCTCAAACAAGGGTTTGTTGCCTTCTTCAAGGTCTTTAAGTGTTGGATAAATTAGAACGGCTTTTGTATTCACAAACAAAGTTTCATGAATAGCATCTTTGCGAAAAACGTCTTCGAATAACTGTTTTGGCATTATTTTATGTTTTAGTGATTACAAATATATGAAATCTTTATTCAATATTAAAGAGAAAATGGAAAAATTTAACAATTGCTGGTCTATTTTTCTTTTTGAGTTCAGCATATATCATGCGCACATCTTCATAAGAATATGATTTTAAGACTTTTTCTGAGTATGTTTTATCATCATATTTTAGGATATATAAAATATATTCCCATTTTTTACCCTCTTGTTTTGTTTTTTTGATTTCAATCTCAGTGAGTAGTTCTTCACCAATTTCTTCGAATTCAGAAGCAACACGATTTTTCTTTCTTTCAGTATCGTTTTCCAAATATTCAGAAAATGCTCCATAATTTTCATTATCATCGTCTGAATCGATGGATAATATGTTTTTATCGAGAGCCATTTTATTCTGATGTAACTACGGTATTTCCCTCAGTTGTAGTTATAGTACCACTATTATTATTCAACACAGGAATTTTTGGTTTTCTACCTCTGGTTTCTTTCTTTTTTTCTACAAAGTTGTCACTATTCTTTTTGAAAGAATTTTGCTTTAATTCATCTAATTCCTCAAAAAATTTTTTAGCTTCTTCTTCGAGCTTACCTTTCATTTCTTCCATTCTACTGGTAAACTCTTTTTCCTTATCAGCAATTTTCTTGTTGGTATCAATGATTACTTCAACAAATGTAACTAAATCATCTATCAAAATATCATTCTTTTTGGGGAAGATTTTAATTATTGTGCCCTCAGTAAGTTTACTAAGTGTTTCATAGCCAATTTCATCGTTTTCGTCAAAGACCCATCCCTTTGGCACACCTATTTCAAGTTCAAACCATCCCTTTTGTGTGTTTCGAGTTATTGAAATAAGGTAATCAATAATTGGTTGTAATGCAATATCAATTGTTTTCATTTAATTATATTAAGTATGAGAAAAGAATTGTTAACGAAATTAATAGAAAAACCTTTTCAGTTGTAGTTAATTGAAATCTGGTTTCTCTGTTTAATTTAAATCTTCCATACATCTTTATGATTAAATCACCAAGGATATAAACCATAAAGATGATGGAAGCAATAAATAATGCCTGATATATTTCAGATAATACGTCAGTTATCATAGTTGATTATTCTCCGTGTGTCTGACCGGGATGAACTTTTCCTGCGGGTGCTCCCCCTACTGGTACTTGTTCAGGTGCTACCTGCATAGGCGGTGCTTGCTGTGGTGCAGGTTCTTGGAAATACTGCTCAACAAGTCCCATTGATGCATTTAAAAGTGCAAGCTTTTCAAGCTGAACTGTCATTGCATCAATTTTTCCTCTATAATTTGTGTTTGGGTCTTGCGCAAGACGCACTAATTCAAGTTCTTCATAATACTTGTCGTTTCTAAGTTTGTTTAACAAATCGATTTTTAAATTCGCCATTTTTCATTTTATTGAAATAAAAGTTATTTTTGTGTCGTAAAAATAGTGATAATAAATACGAAATGCAAGGATTTTTAGACGATTTCCAAAATATTTTTCTCCTGATTTATTGACACATCGAAGACGTTATATATTTCGATAAGAATATTTATAATATTTTTGTTCTTCTGTTTGTCAATTTCGAATATATTCTTCCAGAACTTTTCGTAGTATTCTAATGACGTGTCTTGATTAACACCGTTTTTTATATTATAAAATTGATGATAATAGTATTCGTAAAAGTATTTTTTCAATACTTCGTTTTTACTGAAGTCAATACCTTCTTTTAAGAACTCATCACATACTTTTTTAAAACACCAGTTATAGTGATTGCGTATATCTTCATCAGCACTTAAACTTTCCTTATCAATATAATAATGATGGATGTAATATAACAAATTTAAAGCAAAATCCTTATATATTTCTACCCTGTCTTTGACTATTATATATTTTTGAGAAGTGCCCATATTATTTTAAAGATTTTATTTCCGAAACCCATCTATAAGCACCAGATTTTCTATTGGGAATATCTAACGCTTTTTGAATTGACGATGGGTCTCTATTAATTTCTATCGATGCTTCTTTAATTGAACCAAACCTATTAATAACATTACCGTTCACATCTATTTGATAGATAATTTTTTTGTGAGCCATAACATTTAATTTTGGCTTATTGTCCACATATGACCAATAAAAACCCCCGGCAGTTGATGTCACGCCTTTAAGTGTTTTACAAATATTTGATGCGGGAATTTTCGTTATTCTTTCTGCTTCAGCAATTGATGGAAATTGATTAACAATCGCAATATTTGTATCGTATTGTATAACACGTTTTGAAGAATGAATATTATTTTTCATTTTTTTTGATATTTTTAATTTAATATCATCAGAAATATTATACGATTCTCCACCATCAGTACTGTTTACTAAATTACAACCCAATTCACGATAAAATTTAATATAAAATTTTTCTCTTTCAACCCAATTGTTAATATCAACCACTTCTAAAATCTCTAAAAGTGGTTTTTTACCTTCCTTCAATAAAGAAAATATCCAACATTCTTTATGTGTTCTTTTCTTTTTTGATTGAGGTATGTGGTACACCAATAATCTTCTATTGGGGTTATTTGATTTACCAACATACCTCACATTGTTTTCAAGGTCTTTTAACACATAAATATATGTTTTTAATACTTTGTTCATGTTAGTGATTTTAACATTTCAATTAATTCGGGTTGTGGATGAATATCGCTTTTGTCACTTCTAAACGATGTGTGTGACCATACACCCGGTTTTCCTGAAAGTGCTTCTTGCGAAATATCAAACATAGTGGAATTATAATCAAGGGGAATGCCAAATTTTTCATTCCAGAATACTAACAACTGCCTCACCGCTTCAATTTGTTCTGCAGTATATTTTTCATACCCAAAAAATCCTTTAAATCCTTGTTCATATACCTGAACATTTTGTATTGGACGCACAGCAAGATTTGGAACATTTTGTTTTAACTTATCATCCCATTTTGCTGGATACCACTGTCTATTATAACGCATCAACCCACCCCAAGCATCTATTTCGATGCCAATTGAAGCCATATTTAATGCTTTATTATTTGCAGCTTTTGAACCAATATGATGCGCCCAATATTTACTTGAAAAACACTGATATATCTTACCATCCCAGCCAACGATGATTGCAGTTCCTATTCTTTCAACAGTTTGTCTCCACCATGCGATATCGCCATCAACACCCTGACCAGATACTGTATGGTGCAATACAATTTGTTTCTTATCAGTTTGTTCTCTGAAATATTGATTATCAGGAAAATCAACCTGAATGATTCCGTTTAAGTCTAATTTAAGAAGTTCTACACTTTCTTTATTTTTTTGACTTTCAGCTTTTTTTAAACTATCGTTTAAAACACCAAACAAATTAAACCAACTCATAGTATTATATTTTTCTATAAATACTTCAGTATTAAGTAAAATAAAAAGGGATGCTATTTACACCAGCATCCCTCAAATATAATTAAAATTTTTCTTATTCGGAATAGATTTCGACAAGCCTGTTGTATTCTTCTTTACTGATTCCACCAAGTTCTTTTCTAATTTTTCCTATCCTGAAATTATTCATAAAAACCGCAACAAATCCACCCAATACAAGAACAACCAACAGTATTCCAAATATTATTGTTGGTATTCCAATTGCAAGTTTACTCCATTCCAGAATTGTTCCCAACATACCTGCAAGAAATAATGCAACTTCAACACCAATAAAAATATTTTTCAACCACTTATCTTCTTCCTTTGTCTGTTTCGAAAAATATTTAAAGATAAATCTCGTCCAAATGTTTGGAAGAAATTTATTATATGCTGCCCAGAATTGCTCTTTAGTTATTGTTGTTCCCATATTCTTATGAAATACTCGATTAAAATCCACGATTCTTCTTTACATTTTTGGTATCAACGAAATTTTTTGGCTTATAGTCAAGCAAATGCTTCATTTTATTTACTTGTTCATTTACCACTGGCTTTTCAACCTTCTGTTCGCTTTCATTTATTTTTTCTGCCTGATTCTTCACAGCAAACACATCTTTGCCATTGGTGAAGAATTTATGTGTTTCAAGTGCATTAACAACTGCTTCATTAATTGCAATTGATTTATTAACTGACCTACTGTAAAGTGAGTTGCCAAGTCCGGTAAAATCAAGTTCAAATAAACTTTCCTCAAGTTTTTCAACAACCTTAACTTCATTCAATGTAAAATCAACAATACGGCTCTTATTTAAAGCATCACGATACCTTCCAGTAATCATTGATTCTTTAAGTCCTTCTCTTTCATTCCAACCACTCTGTTCCTTATTGAATTGAACTTTATCTGATGTGGTGTCTTCAACAGGTTGTGGGTCTTTATTATACATAGGTGCTTTTGCACGGAATTTCATTTGTTCTTGTCTCATCTTATAGATGTCTTCACCCATATCAGCCTTCATACGGTCTTCAAAACGTTTACCCGGTTCATTATCATAAACCAAGCTGTGCTGTCCAAGACGATACATATCAACCTCATGTTGTTCCTCATCTTTTAAATTACGTTTTGGAATTTCATCACCTTTATCATTTGCTGAATCGCCAACATTTTTAAGTGCTTCGTCACCTTTAGCATCAGTTGCTTTAATTTCAGCCTTTTCAATATCTTGTGCTAATTTTTGTGGGTCATTACCAACATCAGTCTGTTGGTCTTTCCATTGAAGTTCTTTTTCAACTTTAATGACTTGTTTTGTGTCACTGCCTTGCATATCTGATTTGAAATTCTTTTCATTTTCATTACCAAGACGGTCTCTAAGAACCAATGCTGATGGTTTTCTGTCTTCGCTCATTTTTACTAATTTATTATGGTGAATTGAAAATGCTTCCAATTCGTTATTTACTTCTTCCAATAATTTATTGGCAGATTCTAATTCTTCATTCATACCACCACTTGACCTTGCGCCAGTATCCATGTTACTGCTTTGGTCGCCAGCAGGTGTTGCCTTGTTAGACATCGATGTTCCGTTATTCTGTATCATAGTTTGTGTATCTTCATTTATGTTCATAGCTTCTTTCCATTTAGCATAATCATAATATACGTCATCTTTGAAACTATATACAACAATATCTTTTCTTCCGTCAGCATATGTTGCCGTTTCAAATTGATATTTACCATCACCAATTATAAATGGTACTTCACCTGCTCTTGGTTGAATGTCTACAACATCGCTACCAATAAGAGCATTTGGTAATAAATACTCGTTTAGTTTCGGATATACTTTAGGATTGTGTTCAGAAGGTGGTAATCCTTTCATTGGTTGTGCTTCCCTACCTTTTGCAGTTTCAGCAGGAGTCATTACTGATTTCTCATCAACTTTTTCTGGTAATCCTTTGTGTTTTGTACCTGCAAAATCTTCAGCATCTTTTTTTCTCATACCAGCAGCAGCTTTTGCCACATCACCACCAACTTCGTCAGGACTTAATTCGCCCTTATGAATAGCGTGAACCATTCCCATGAAACGCTGTTGTGCTTTTGACTTAGCTTTTTCGTCTAAATTTGGTGTATCCATAGTACCCGACTGAATATCTTTTTTTATTATCTTCCTATCTGTTGGACTCATCTTGTCTAAACTTCCAAATGCTTCACTGTGTTTTTGAATGTAGTCAATATCAGATTGTTCATTTAACATTTCGATAAATTCTTCAAAGCCACTTGGGTCAGTTAAATAATTACTTTCTTGAATAATACTTCCACCGGGGAAGATTGGTTTCCTCATCACATTCGATTTTCCCTTTGTTTTCATCAAATCACCACTACCCCACGCAGCAGGACCGGCATAACCAACATATCCGGCAGCACCACCAGCACTTCCAGCACTTGTGGTTTCATTCATTTCACCTTCAATCACTTCAAGATTATAACCAGTACCTTCAAGTTCAGCTTTAAGATTTGCATATTCTTCAGGGGTTGCGGGTCTGCTTTCAGCAGCATATCGTGGGTCAACAGCAGAGTGCTGCCCAATGTGTGAGTATCCTACTTTATATTTACCAGCAACATCATGATTTTCTTCTGGAAAATATGCAAATACATCTGGATTTTCCGGGTCTTTTTCGTTCACCAAAAACTGAACTTTTGTTGCAGGTTCTGCGTTTTCAGCAACACCATCCTTTGGTAGACCGCTTGGGGATAATTCTTTCTGTGGTTTTTCTGATTGCTTCAGTAAACCACTTTGAGCCATTTGTTTTTCACCAGCTTTTTTTAACTGGTTAATGCCACTCTGGTCTCTCCTTTTTTTCTCTTTTGGAATCGCCATTTTATATTTTTGCAAATATTTCGGACTATTAAGAACATAATCATTGAAAATCATATTCATAATAGTTTCATTGTAATGATATCCATATTTTTCTTCACCATTTTCAGCCATTTCATCGTAAACGGCAGTTAATTTGGGGTCAGAAAATACTAACGCTTCCATCTTTGCCAAGCTAAAAATTTTCTTTTTTAAAGATTGTTCTTTTTCAGTTAGCAATTCATCAACCTCATTTAATTTAATATCCGGTGCAGTTGAATTCATGGTTCTTTTAAAATTTTTTTCATAGTTCTGTGATTGTTTGCTCACAGGCTTTTTTAATGTTGGTTTAAAGCTAATATCTTCTTTAATGTTTTTCATTACTTAATATCTGTTTTCCAGAAATCTCTTTTTTGCCATAATACTTTGTAAACCGCCTCAATTGCATTCTTAATTGTAGCAATCAATTCATCACGTGATTGACTGTTAGAATTACGTAGCACCTTTTTCATTTCTTTATCTAAAGAATCGTCAACGAATTTTTTAATCTCATCATTTACAATTCCCTTAACATCATTTACATTCATATTATGTCTATCTGTTGTTTATAAATACTTAAATAACTTAAAAAAATGATTTTAAATAAAAAGGAACGCACATCTTATTCAAATGTGCGTTCTTTCCAACAAAATTAAAAATGTCCCCCTCTCACGGGGTATATTATCTCGTTAGCAAATAAACCGCACCTGCTCCGGCTGCAGCACCAACACTAACATAAAGTATTGTCTTCCCATTTTTAAATATAAAATTACCAATCTTCTGCCAACCGTTTGGGTCAAGATATTTCTTATCAACGTTTGGAATTATATAGCTTTCGAGATTAACTACTTTAAAATATGGATTCGAATTGCTTACGCTAAACGTTACTGGATATCCTTTCTTTTTGTTGTCTTTCCAATAAAAATCAACAAATTGCTTATTGGGTAACTGAATCGAATTAAATGTTAACGTTGGCTTAGTATCCAAATGTGCTGGAAGCACATTAAAGGCATCGATGTCATATCTGAAGGTACTATCTCTGGATGCCAAATTATTGAAATTGATTTTTTTATTGGTGGTATCTACAACTGCCGTACCCCCAGCATCTTTATCCATCAATGAATCAATTTTTACATTTGTTTGAATGAGTGCTGCTGCAATAATAGAGTTTTTCTTTTCAATTTCTTTTATCCTAACAAGCAATTCCTTCTGAAAATCAGTTAACTTACCATTAATTTCTTCAAGTTTTTCAATGCTGGTTTGAAATGATTGTTTTTCAGCAACCCATTCCTTGTGTTTATTTTGATAATACGTTATACTATCATTCAATACGTCAACAATATTAACTTCCTCATCATACTTATCTTTCCAATGCTGAATTCTTTGATGCTGAAAATATACAATTGCTAATAATGCCAATACTAATACCACAATGAATGTAGTTACTTTATTACCCTTAATGAGTCCTAACAATTTCAACCAAATGCCTTTCATAATTATAATTTTTTATAATAAATAGTAAAAAATATTTGAAAAGACTAATTATCGGCAATAAAAAACCCGGATTACCGGGTTTTATTTTATTTCTGTATTACATTATCACGCCAATATTTGTAGAATGTATCGTAATATGTTTCAAGTTTGCTTACAATCGCATCATTATCGGGATTATCCGGTGAAAAGTCTTCCAGATAATTAAATTCAACGCCAGATGTTCTTTCATCAGGGGTTACTTTATAAACGAATTGAATAACACCATCAACAGTACCACCCCAAAAAACCAAATTATCGTATACTTGTAAATCTTGGAACTTAATGTTGACATTCATATCATCAAAAAAATTCCTAACTTTCTCTTCTTCAATTTCTTGGTCATAAGCGGTTTTTTTATTCACCGCTTTTTTTTTATCGCCTACTTCGATTTCTTCATTCAACTTACGAGTAATTTTGAGCATATCACGCATGGTCAAATCTTTTTTTGGCTTTTGAGTCTCTTCATTAACCACAAATTCTTCACCACGCATTCTGCGCAATAATATTCTCATTTGATTTGGTGTGGATTTATCGTTCATACCTTAACATTTAATATAAATACTTTTTAATCTGCAGAATCTTTTGGTTCTTTCGCTATTTTTGATTCACGATTATCATCATCAAGCATTTCATGTCTATCATTAACAAGTTTTAATAATAATTCTTGTAACCATTTCCATGCTTTTTGCTTATCCTCTGGAGTTATACGTGCTTTTTTTTCATCTTCTTTTGAAAGTCCGTCATTTTGATAAGCAAACCAATCATATTTTCCACTATCGCTTTCGCCCTTCACAAGTTTATTACCTGCTTCAACTGGTGGAATGATAACAAAATTATGATACAATCCCCTATAATGTCGTGGTAAATCCCACACATATTCAGGTTTTTTTTCATATTTATCACTCAACAATCCGTATTGATGAGTAAATTCCAGTCTGAAATACATGACAGGCATTTCCCAATCCCCACCAGCTTCCATCAATTCAGCATTAAATTCATTTTTAACTGGTTGGTCTTTTCTAAGCATTACTTTAGCAAAAAATCTTTTCTTTTCACCAGTACTATCATCATTTTCAAAATCAAAATGAATTCGTTGAAATTCCTGTGCAGCATGTTTTGGGTCATCCCATGCATCTTCAATAATAGAATGATAGTCAAAGATTTCTTCGTCTTTACCTTTTCTTATTGCAGAAATTTCTTCGTTTATTATTTGAATTAGCTTATTCATACTTATATAAATACCTATTCACTATCAGTTTCACCTTTAAGCATGGCATTAAATTTCTCAATATCAAATAGTGGATTAATGTCACTACTATCTTGAATATAATTGCTCCTAAATACGATTCCTCTGAATTTAAGGGTGTCCTTATGAAAATAATGGAACTCCATGCAGTTTTTAGGTATGTTAAATTCTCTTGAAAGTTTCTTACATAATTCAACAGTGCTTATGATTTGTTCCTCAGTAAAATTTTCCCAATAGCTATATCCAAGATAGTTCTTTTCAATTACATTTTCTTCATCACAGATTTCATTCAGCCAATTAATGTGTTTACCACTTGGTGTTTGAAACAATGAACCCATGTTTTCCAACACAATTGATATTGATTGCTTATCTGCTTCTTTTATACCAAGAAAATCGCTATGAAATTTAGGATTGTAATGTTGATAAACAACACCATCCCTTGTTACAGTAAACGTATTCCATCTTTTCGTTTTACCAAATTCTTTGTGCTGAAGTCTGGTAATATGATAACTTCCCTTTCTTAAACTCGTAGCTAAAACAATCTGATTTTTTACGTTTTGAGTTTTATAGTGGTTAATTTCCTTAACTCCATATGTGATGTTATCTATTTCCATCAATATCCAGTACTTGCTTTACGCTTCTATTGGCATTAAAATCCATATAAACTATTTCAACGCCACCTTCTTGTAATTTTTGTATTGCTAATTTAAATCCAGCACCGAATTGTGGATTATTAAAATCGGGTTCTTTGTCGCAAAAAATCCTTTTTATCCCGGCATTTACTATCATACCAGCACATTTTGCACATGGAAACCAATTCACATACATATCAGCACCTTTTGTTGCCTGTCCATTACGTGCTGCATTTAACAATGCATTTTCTTCTGCATGCAACACCCAATCATATTTTTCAGGTCTTTGATGTCTTTCGTCTTTATTGTCATCGCAACCTCTCGGAAAACCATTATAACCCATAGACACTGGATTTTTGTCAACCACAATAACTGCACCCACTTTGGTACTTCTATCTTTGCTCCACTGTGCAATGTGGTCAGCCAATTCCATAAATCTTAAATCCCAATTCGTTTTGCTCATAGTCTTAATTTAATTTCCACAATCTGTTATTCTTCAATTTTTTTGCTCTTTTTATGAGATTTTGCAACGCATCGTAGTCAAAATCATCGCTCGTAAATTTTTCAACAAGTCCATCCAAATCACTTTTGGCAAGTGCATCAACGATTTTTAACGCCTCTTTTAATATTTCACCCTTTTCCTTTGACTCAGAATATGCCATTTTATAACTATTTGATATTCAGACTCGCTAATTTTAGCGAATGCTTATTATTTCATATTTTCAAGTACTCTAAATGCATCATCAAATTTCTCGATAATTTCAACTGCTTCGTGATATGGTGCTGCAATATGTCTTCTTTTACCATGTGTTACAAAGATATTCAATCTATCCATATCTTGCAAGAATTCTTCAACAACTTTATTTGAATTTGCTATGTTTGCTCTGTCAGCAACAATTTCTTTAAGTTGTTGTCCGGGGATTACTTGGTCTCCCGGTGCTAATTTACCGTCACCATATACGAATGAAAGTAACGCACGATACCTGTCTTTCTTCTGATATATCTTTTCAAACTTTTGTTGATTCAATTCAAATAATGTGTGTTCAAAATATTCTCTAAAATATATACCGCCAATAATTATCAATTCATTGAATATTACAATAATTATAAATAAGAAAATGTTTTTTGTGTCTTCACTTCTATGTGTTTCTTTTGACACATTCAATTCCGTTTTTAATTCGGTAAGTTTAACATTCAATTCATTGTCAATTTTACTTATTTCAGCTTGATTGTCTGAAATTGCCTTAGTGTTTTTATCGATACTTGTTTGATATTCCCTACGTGCCGTTACATACCCCAATGGTGTTTCGGCTAATTTTTCACGTAAGTCATTAGTAACGGTTCTTAATCGTTCATTATCGATTTCATATATTTTTTTCTTCTCCTGATATATTGATGTGAGGCTATCTGTTTTTGATGTAATTTGTGTTTCAACCGCTTCGTTTTTAAATACACTTGTAGATGCCAAATTTTTTGACCCAGCAATTGATAGATAAAAGCTGAGTGCAATAATGGTAATTGCGGTAGTAACCCATCCAACTATTTTTGGATTTATTTTTCTGCGATTAGCCATATAATCGCTGGAAAAATTTCTAACCAAATATCTTTTAGTTACCTCAAATATTGTGAGAAAAATAATTGCCAATAAAAAAGCAATTGCAGTTCCCCAAAATCCGTCAACGAAATGTAATGAAATGGTTTTTAACAGTGCCGGATATACTAAAAAATATGCAAAAAATATGGCACTTGCATTACCAATGAAAGAAAATCTCCACAACCACTTATCTAATCCCTTGTTGTTACCTTCAAAATCCTTTGTGCTAATTTTCTTTCTTAATTCATCGTATTTTTTTAAATCCATGTTTTGTTTTCTTTACCAATAAATAGTAAAAAATGCAATTTATTCTATGGCAACAGACGATATTCCATCCTCATTTAACTCCACGTTAATCAGATAGTCAGGATTGATTTCATGATTGTGTTCAATAACCAAAACCTTTTTCATGTTTTTCTTAATCATCTGTAAAATTTCAATGAATTCTTCAACACTGCTCTCATCCAGTTTACCCATTACCTCATCAAGCAAGAATATTGTCGGTTTTGCTTTGACATTAATTTGATTTAATGCAAATTTCAAAACAACACTCGAAAACGTTCTTTCCTTTCCGCTTGCACTAATACAATCAATAATCGCTGTCGGTCTATCATTATAAGCAAGCTTCGGTCTTAAATCATCAACATCAAGCCATACTTTGAATGGCGCAACAACTAATATATTTTGAAGCGTTAAATTTATCTTCGGTATGATATAGTTTGCAAGCATTTGTCTTGGAATGCCATCCCTATGAACACATTTCTTGTAAAGGTTCATTATCATATCACGATGTTCCTGAATTTTAAATTCAGTGATGAGCAATTCGTTATTCTTTATCCTAATTTGTTTTTCACCAATACTTGTCTTCCTAATTAAAACGTTTTCTTTTTCACCAGCTTCTTCGGTTTCAAGTTCAGTTATTTTTAACTTAGCAGCAGCAATACCTTTTTCAATCTTTTGATTTTCTTCAATCTGTTTAAGACTGTTTTCATGATTATCAATTTTTTGCTGAAGCATTGTTATTTGCAGTTCTTCAACTTGAATTTTCGTTGGAATTTGGTTGAGTTCAGTCTGAAGTTCCTTGCGCTTTTCGACATCATTCTTGTCATTGGTTAATATTCCAATCTCTTTAAGTATTTCTTCCATTTCAAGAGATGCTTTTTCAATCTTTTTCAAAATTTCTTCATTCTCTTTCTTTTTTGTATCGATAATACCTTGTGGTTGCACCTTACTTGCAGTTTTAATCGTTATTTTATCTGCAACCTCAAACATAAGCTTTTCTTTTGCTTTAACAACATTAGCAATGTGTTCCAAATGTTCAGGTTTATTAATTTCCTGACCACATTGGCTACAAACCTTACTACTCTTAGTTTCAGCAATTTCTTTCTTATATTTTGCACCCTCTTCTTTTAATCGAAGAATTTCGCCATTAATTATTTCAAGTTGATGTTCAGCATCACGAATATCCTGTTCATTTGACTTGATATCAAGTTTGAAGTTATATTCGTTTGTTTTATGTACTTCCTTTTTATCGGTTAATTCTTTTAGCTTTATTTCGTCATAAGTTTCTTTTAGAGGAACAATACTTTCTTCTATGACGCTTTTACGTGCCTTTAAATCATCGATTTCTTTCTGGTGAGTACCAATATCTTCTTTGGTCTTATTAACGTCCAACGTGTAGATTTCGGGGTCTATTTTAAATAATTTCTTTGTGAGTGTTTCTATGTACTCACGACCCTTTCTTATTCTTTCCTGTACGTCAGGTAATTTTATTGTTTCAATATTGGCAATTTCTTCTTCAAGAATGCGTATTTCATTGTTTAATGTAGTATTTTGCAGTGTTGTTTCTTCAACATTACAACTAATTCGACTTTTTTCATTAACCCTTTTCTGATACGCTTTTAATCCCTCAAGCTTTTTGTCGAAAATATCCAATCCACTATCATACAGCAATGAATCAATAAATATTGCCATATCATTTGACAATATTCTGTTAAGGGTATCTGATGTTGTCATAACGATACGCATAAAGTTCTCATATGAACCGATTATTGATTCAATTCTCTTCTGCGTTTTTATACGTCTGTCCTCATCAAGTTTTTCCAGAATATTATCTTCTGTCATTTCTTCATCGGGTGTGGCAAGCGCATAATAGCTTAATGTAGTTGGTGCACCATTAACTTCACCACTTCTTGTTTTAGTAATTTCGGTTTTTCTCTTAATTCCAAAATATTCACCACCTGATTCAATAACAAGATATGCTTCACAGAAATTAGCACTGTTCCTATTGTTGACGAAGCGCATGTCACCATATTTCATTCTTGTTTCGGTTTCCAACGTCTTACTGAAAAGAACATATGTGAGAAGCTTCATTATTGTTGTTTTTCCTGCAGTATTTTTACCAGTAATTTGGAATAATCCTTCCATTTCTCTCCAATCAACTTCCAAATTGGCGTATGACATGAAGTTTTCACCACCAAACTTCACAATATTCCACTCACCACCAGCATCATCAGATAAATCAATCTCATTTAATATTTCTTCATCCAATGCAATAACATCATTAATTATTTCTTCTTCAGTTCCTATTTTTTGAAGGAATTCTTTGAAAATTTCATGTTGTACTGCTTTGGTTGTTACATTTTCCAACGTAACATTTTCATTTACTTCAATCTTTTCGTTTTCAAGAAACTCGTTCTTGTGTGAAATGACAATATTTTTATATTTTGATTTCGTAAACTCAACTGTTTTTCTCTCATTCTCCTTATTTCTGGTTTCCGGGAGTGTACCCCAGACAAACCTTACTCTCATAAACTTAGTTGGATTTTCAATCTCAAAATCTAAGTCGTTAAAATCAGTAAATGGTGTAATCTTAATGTTCTTAAACGACCAGTCATTTTTTATTTGCATAGGGTCGGCAACCTTATTTTCAATGTCCCACATGAAATAGCCATGAAAATTATCATCACCTTCACTAAAATCTTGTGCTATTAATGAGCCACAATATGCTTTCGTTTGAGCCGAATCCAAAAACTGTGCTTTGTGAATATCACCAAACATTGAAAATGTGCCTTTAAAGTCACTGATTTTATAAAGTGATTTGCTTTTCATATCAAAACCAGTTGTAGATTTACACCCATTTACGGGGTCATGAAACAAATCAATGATTGTGAGTTGTGATGCATCTAAAATTTCAACACCAACATTATCACCACCAATTATTTTTATTTTCTTTGTCTTCCAAGGATTATTTTTCATGTCACCATGATGCCAAACCGCCCAAACTAAATTGTCATCACCGTAAAACCCTGTCTTATCATAATATAAGACATTGGGATTGTTAAGTGTTTTTACAATTGCCTTAACACTATCAACACGCTTCAAATTCTTTTTACGACAATCGTGATTACCTCTGGTTATGCGAACCGGAGCAATTTTACTCAGTGCAGTGAGTAATTCGTGTGCCATAATTAATTGTTCACCCTGAAGGTCAAGGTAATCATGAACCAAATCACCAACAATAACAATCCTGTCTGGCTTTTGAGTTTGAAGTGATTTTATGAGATTATTAAATACCAATTGGTATTCTTCATTTCGAGTTGGAGTCTTACGTATGTGAATATCCGCAAGATGTGCTATTTTTTTTATCATCAATTATGTGCAATTATATAAAATTAATTTATCGTTCTTTCAATGCAATATCTAACAGCAACTGAGTTGTCATTTAATATTTTAAATTGATAAACAAATATATTTTCTTTTTTTTGCATGAAATATTCAATCAAATCATTTTCACTGTTAAATGATTGCTCTCCAATTGAATACGTTTTACCTGAATATTTAAAAATCGGTAAATTCGGTGCAAACACGTTTCCTCTTTCTGATAGAAAATCAATGATTCTCATATATCTTTTATCGTTCCTATCAAAATCTATAAGTAATTTAAGATAATTAATTTCGGTTTTATTGTCATTCTCATATAACGACATTATGTTTTCGCACAACACAATTTTTTTCAAAAGACCAGTATACACATTACTTTTTCCTTCATATGAATTGGTTCGGCTTGATATTTCATATTCGTAAGAATTCATTGCAGATAACACTTCACGATTTTTTCGTGCAAAATCAACAACAACATTGCCAGTTGCAAATATTTTTGGGTCAATTTTCACTTCATAGTCAAAGTGTTCGAGCATTTCAATAAGATTTTTAAATTTGGGGAATTGCATTGAAAGAAGGCTGTTTGCAACTCCTTTAAGGATTAACGATTCTTTTACGAATTGTTCATTTTGGGTTTGTTCGTTCGTTTTCATAAACAATAATTTTAAAATAAGAATAATTTTTCACAAATATATCTAAAACCCCCAATAAATGCAAGGATTTTTAAAATTTGTCATAATGTCATTTCAAAGAAAAATGTTGTGACAAATTGTCACAATAAGTGAAATGGTATTGCTTTTGTAAATACGGAAATAAAAAAAATTACATTTATTTATAAAAATTTAAAAGCTATGTTACCAATATTAAGAAATTCAACTCCGACCCTTACATTATTTGACAGATTTTTTGATGATGAATTCTTCAGACTTCCAGTTTGGAATGATTTAACAATCAGAAATCCATTGCATGACGTAATTGAAACAGATAAAGAGTATGTTGTTGAATTATCATTGGCTGGTGTGAAGAAAGAAAACATTTCAATTAATGTTGAAGATGATGTATTATCAATTAGTGCGGAACGTAAAGAAAGCGACCAGAAATATAACAAAAAGCAAACATTTTATGGTAAATATGTAAAGTCATTTACGTTGCCAGAATCTGTTGATAAAGAAAATGTTCAGGCTTCATTTGAAGATGGAATATTGAAACTCAGCATTCCAAAAATGGAAGTTGAAATCAAAAAAGAAGCGAAACAAATTGAGATTAAGTAATAATGTTAAGAGTCCCAATGCGCAAAGGTTCGTCATAATAGGCGAACCTTTTTTATTCATATACTAAATTAACATTATTTTTCTTTAATTTGGTCTTCAAGTAATTAACTCTATTACTTACAGTATCGCTTGAAAGATTAAATTCTTTCCCGATTTCGCAATAATCATATCCTTGAATATACTTCATATTCAACAACGTATAATCTGCAGACGATATTTGATTTGAAATATGCATCAACGAATTGCAATTTTCGAAATCAACGGTGTTTGGAGAAGTAAAATAAGACGAATTTGCCACAAATGCTCCATCATTACTGCTTGATGTGTATGTTACAGTATCAAAACCATCACCAGTGTTACTGTTATTGCTTACAGAATAATTACAAGAAGTGCCATTTATAGTAAATGTACTATCAAACGATGATGTGAAAGAAAGCGGTATGCTTGCACCTGAAAACGATACTGTACAGCTTTTTGCCCAATCACACATATAGTGCCGTGTAATTACAATAACCCACGATTTAAAACTTGACTTTTCTGGATTATACTTATCCAGACTTAGAAATATTTTAATTAAAATAGTTGAAACACAATCTTCAAAGTCTTCTTTATTTTGAATCTTCGGGAGTTTGTACTTAATGTAATCTTCAATAATCTTTTTATATTTACTATAAAACTTTTCTTCAGCTACTCTGTTTTTATTTAAAACTTCTTGAATTAGAGTAAGCGTTTCCTGACTTTCTCGCAACATACGGCTTCTGCAACTTATTAATAAAATAATCATCGATGGTTAAACCCCTTGCTGTTCGAAGACTCTTAATCACTTCGTCAACACCTTTATTCCTACGAAGTTCATCTAAGTCTTCTTCTGTCGGCAATTTAACAATCTTGACCCTATCTTCACAGCCTACATAAATAGTGTAAAGCATGTAATATAGTTCCACTGCATTTTTATATGCATCAGGGTCTAATAAAACAACAACATCAGGCTTTAATTCTTTCAGTTTCAAAAACAATGTGGGTGATAATGTTTTTCCAAGCATTGGTATTATGTTTGCCGGGAATGATAACATTTCAAACGCACCTTCAACAAGATATACAGTAGAATCCCAATTTACAAGACCTTCATTGAAAATAATTTTACTTGTATCTGAAACAGGGTTCAAATACTTTCTTTTCTTTTCCTTGGGGTCATAAGTTCTTCCAACAAAGTAATTTATTTCACCATTAGCATCATATGACGGTATGATAATTCTTTTGGCGTATTTTCCGGTTGTACAAAAACCAAGCCGAAATTTTAACATCAATTCTCTTGATATCTTTCTATCGGCAACCATGTACGTATATGCTTCAAAATGCTCAAGATTACCACTTTCCATTTGTGAAAATGGAATCATTTCTTCGGGCAATTTTACGGGTGCATATACTTTCTCATCTTCATTTAAATCGTAGTCATGAAAAATACCCGCATATGATTTATAGACATCATAATCAATATGAGAACCAAACATTTTAACAAGTCTGCCTAATGAACCAGAAAAACGTGGTTCATCGCACTTCCAACATCTGAACATTCGCTTGGCTGTGTTTATTTCCAAGTTAAATTTGCCATCTGGATGTGACAAGCCTTCTCTTTCCTGACAACGTGGACAGTTTACCTGCAACTGTTCTGATTGCAGATAACCTTGAACATCACCAAAAATGTTCTGAATGATATTATGAAATTCTTGTCCTCTAATCACAACACAAATATAATAAAAAATTGCTCCAAAACAAAGATTTTAGAGCAATTTACGTATTAAAAATTATTGAACAAAAATTATGCCTTGTACTTTTTCTCTTTTCCCAAGAACGGAAAGAACATAACCATTCTTTCCATAAATGCAACGGGATAGATAATAAAATTCGGAGTTCCAAATTGCGAAACACCCGGATTTCTCAAATAATTAGCCTGTAACTCATTGAAAAGTTTCACAAGATTTACTTTCACAGCACCTTCATCAACGGGTGCAGATTCATCTGCAGTGATTGCTGGTTTTCCTGCTTTCAGTCTCTTGTTTTCTTCAAAAAGTTTACCATAATCTGCTTTCAACTGTTCATTTTCAGCAGTAAGCTTAGTAACTTCTTCCGTAAGCCAATCAACGCCTTCTACTTCTTTCTTTTCTTCTTCAAGTTCAAGCACTTCATCGCTTGTTGGTGGAACAAGTGGTACGTCACTCAATAATTCTTTCACTTTTTGTTTTGCTTTCAAATCACGTTCTTCTTCCGGTGTTAAAGGTTTTTCTTCAACCTTCTTCACTGCAGGTTTTGTTGCGGGTTTAGTTTTTGTATTTTTACCGCCTTTTGCTAATTTCACTAAGTTTGATTTTGCCATTTTATTCTATAATTAAGTTTGAATTCAGATGTGCGATAAGACCCAACTCATCATTCCAGATGAATGCGTCTGCTGCTTTAATTGCACCAACAAAACCTTTCTTGTGATGCCATTCTTCTGTTCCAGTAAGACTTGATAGATACCTGATGGTAACACCCAAATCTTCATTTAATGTTCTTTCTTTGGTGTCAACAACTTTATAGTTCACATTTCTTTTCCTATGAATGTGACCAAGATGCCATTCATGGAAAATCGTTTCGCTCCACATTGGTTTAGATTCAATATCTGTTGCCATAAGAAGCGGAAGTGAACTTTCTTTTTCCTCACTTCCATGTGTGAACCCAAGTAACACCTTACCGAAACGATAATATTTTCTTGGTGATGCACCATTATACATGGTTACTGATGGGTCGTTATTAAACCACGCTTCAAGGAATTTGCCCATATAATAACTGCGTTCAAAATCATGATTACCGGGAATTACAACGACATCAACAGGTCTGCCTGTCTGTTTTAGCAAATTAATTGCATCAACAAGAAGTCTTGTACCAACATTAAATGTTTTCTGCCAACGAAGGTCTTCATCCTGCTGAGTACCCTGAGTGGTTGTATTGAATATTGTGTCGCTATTGAAAAAGTCATTACCTACAGGGAAAAGAATACGAGAATAATCAAAACCACTTGCCCTATGAACCAATTTTTCAATTGACTCCAAAAATCTTGCACGTGCAATCTTCGTATCATAATTTTCTCCGGTTTCACCACCCCATGCAAGCTTACCCATGTGAAGGTCAAATATCGATACTTCAAAAAGGTTATTTTCATCTGATTTTGGGGCATCAGTATTTCCCACAAAAAATACGGGTGGCTTATAGTTTTTAATCATGTCGATGAAAATCTCACCAGCCATTCTTTCTTTAACAACTTGAATGTTTCTAACAAGGTCTGCTCTTACCTGAAAATTCTGAATTGTTCTGGCATAACCTTCCGACCATGATGTTACATCCCATTTATTCAAGCGTGTGCGTTCAACTCTCCAAACTTCCCTGTCAACATTTAAATAATCGAGAAGTTCATCAAGTGTTTTTATGTGATTTTTGGGATAACTTTCATCACCTTCTGCAAGATTTCTTAAAATTGCTTGATTTGCGGGTATTGATTTATCAATCATATCCTGATTAATTGCCGAATTTCCAAGTATTTTATCGTCAGTTTTAAAATCGATTATTGCGGTGTTCCCCTTTTGTTCGAAAGTTAATTGTTCTCTACCATTTGCTGCTGGGGGAATGTCGGCTGGTTTATCGGGTGCTGTGGGTAATTTTTCTTCTGCTTTAACACCAAATACTGTGTTTTCAGTGTATCTTTTGTAAGCAGTATCGAACATTGTGAATAGTTCGTCATTTAGCGTGCCTTCGTCATATTTGTCATAGACAACGGCTTTTGTGTTTTTTACATACGTATCAGATTGTCCGCATTTAACGGAAGCCTCTTTAACTGATATTTGATTTTTGATTGCATAATTAATGATTTCAATTGCTTTTTCAATACGTTCTTTTGTCATACCGTTATGATTTTAATAAAATTTATTTCAAAAATTTTTGTCAAAGCTAAAACAAAAAACCCAATTTGTCAAGGTTTTATATAAATACGGTACTATTTTTTTTCAAGAAAATTAATGTCTCTTCAATTTTTTGACATTCCTGAATAAAAGAAACTTCATTGCTTATGCCCATGTCAAACCATTCTCCTTCTCTTTGAAGATGCGAATACCTTCGATGCAATGTTTTTTCGATTTGATGAGCAAAATCAGACGGGTATGACTCAACCAGTTTCAATTCGGATGAGTTACCCGTCTGTAATTGTTTTATTCTTTTTTTGGGGTCTTTGGAAACCCCTATCTTGTAATAACTATTCTCTAATGACTGAATTAAATATACACGCTTCATTTAATAATTCCCAGCATCTTTAAACCTGCAAATCCAACCGCATAGCTATCCGACATATCAAAGCACATATCTTTTGGCTCTTTACTGTCCTTTTTATAAATCCATTCGATTTGCGGTTCTAATTTACAAACTTTTTCCCAGATATACAACTTTTTTTCTTTAATATATTTCTTGGGAAATGAAAGTGTTTCCTTTTTTTCGCCCTTTTTGTTATAAGTAGCCACAACTAATTCAGAACAGAACAGTTTTCTTGAATCATAAACGCTGATTTTCATTGGATAAATTCCGAACATTACAAATAAGATATATCTGCAAATGCCATTAAATCCATACAATAATGAATTGGTTGTTGGGTTATTGCTACCACCAAGCGGTTCTTCCACAATAATATGCATCAGTTCTCCATTAAGGTCATTTAAAATATGTTCCTTATAGTTAGCCACAAATTTTCTAAAGATTTCGGCTTTATGAATATCTCTTTCATCCACAGGCACGTCTTTACCTGTCTTTAATTCAAGATGTTTAAGTTCAATAAGTTTTCCCTTATCATCCCACAATGCAAAACCAATATTGGTAGTACTAATATCTAATGACCAAATATACTTTTCCATAAATTACTTTTTAAGTGCTTCGGTAATATATTTTCTTTGTTCTGCCTCATTTATTTCATCTTTGACGGCATTGATTACTTGCTGCATTCCAAGAGGGTCACGCAAATATGCTCTGATGAGGTCTTCAATCACGCCACCAATTTTTAAATTTTTGCCTTTGCATAATGTCTTAAATCTATTGTGTAAATCACCATCGATTATAATAGACTTTGGTTTCGTTCCATTAGCTGCGATTAATTCTTTCATATGTATCATAAATTTTTAATCATAATTTATAATAAATACTAAGAATTTATAAAAAATTATAGATTTGGGTGATTATTTTGAATAAAGTAGCTTATTCACTGCTTTTTGAATACCATTTTCATGTAAACCGGCTTCAATCTCATACAACCTTTTTTCATATGGCACTTGTGAAAAGTATATCGTGTCGCCTTTATAAACAATTTTGGTGTAATCAATTTGAACTAAATCACCAATTTCCATTTGATGTAAATGTATTAGCTCATGTGATAAAAATCGTTTTATTGATATTGGAAGCGTGCCATTTTTCACAAAAATGTTATATGAATGTGGCTGATATGGGTTTCTTTGAATAAATCCAATAATATCATATTCATCATTACTTAAATGCTTCGGTGCATAATAAATATTTAAATTAACCGTATCGTACTGATATATTTTATTCAGAATAACTAATGAAATAGTATCCGCATACTTGTGCGATGTATAATTATTTGCAACCATTGTTGTTGGAAACTCAAAACGATTTATTCTCGCTTCTCTGCGCTTGGTTATAACAATAGAAATAACTATTCCCAATGCAATTAGCAATAAGAAAATCAATATTAATAGCCAAGGTCTTTTCATTTAATTAAAAATCGATTGCAAATGATATGGTTCTTGTAATTGACGAATCCTTGATAATTGGATTATTTAATTTACCAATGGCAACCAAATTCTTGTTTTCATCATAAATTCCAACTTCAGATATTGCAACTGAAGATACACCATCCCATGTCGGATTTGTCGTTGAATTAAATTCACCCAAAGCCAAATTAATTGAAAGGTCTGTTGTGAACACATCTGCTTCCACTTCACTTTCAACTGTACCAAAGAAATACGTTTCATCTCCAAAACACAATTTATCGGTTTCTGTTGGAATTGGATAGCTTAAATAGTCTAAATTATATGCACTAAATTCAGTAGAACCAGTATTGTAATAGTCGAGAAGTGGTATTTCAAACACAACACCAACCATATCAGCAGGTGATATTAATCTCGTATTTCCAGTCGGATATCCTATAATTTGATGTGTTAATTCATATGTTTTCCACAATGCCGGGACTGGTTTAACATCAGCCAAATCATCAACATCCGTATATTGAATTAATTGAACCAACGCATACAATTTATGTGCAGAATAGCCAGTTGTTGAACCACTATTTGAATTTAAAAATTTAAAATCATCAATATTTGAGAATTTAAGCCTAATTGTTTCAATTGTTGGATTGATGTCATTTAACTCAATTCTTCCAATATAGTTACAATGGATTGCACTTGAAAATCCACTCAATGATTCAAAAAAATATGATATGAAAACTGTATTGCCGTTCATTTTAAATTATTTAACTTGCTGTACCATTAAAGTAATAATCAGGTGGTGTGCAAGATGTGCAATGAGTGTATGTCACAGTAACTGCACAACAACTGTTTGGCGCAATTGATACTGGCGCATATGTACACATTATGGTGTCATCCACTATGTGATATCTACCAATCGACACACTACCTGAAACAAGCGCACCATTACATACACCTACCCTATATCCAGTATCTTCAACACCCGCTAACGTAAATACGCTATTTAAATCAGTAATAGGCTTCCAACCACCTGATGTTGAGTGACAATATTCTCTACTTACCACAGTTAATGTCGGAGTAATCATAGTAAATGGTTTCCACATAACAATTGGCGACATTGGTGGGCAATCTGGCAATGCACTTGTGCTTGCATAATAGTTTGGAAGTGTCCAGCTTCTATTTGACTTATATGACATCGCAAACAGAAGTTCTTGGTCTTCAATTACAAACAATTTTAATTCAGTAAACACTTTTCCAACAACGTTTCCATCCTCATCAGCCAAATCATAATATTCTGTATCAAGTGAAGTTGCACCTGTATTACTATTCACCAATAATTTTGGACTACCATATGCTCTTAAAGTAACACCCAATGTAGCACCTGTTGACTTATGCCACATAATTGTTGGAATTTTAAGCACGGGCGTGTTTAGATAGAACCCTTCAGCATAAACATTAGCTGGCGATGAGTTGGTATAGTGTATAACACCTAATTTCTTATAAACAGGTGCTTGATTTTGAATGTACGATACAAAACCAGCATAAATTCTACTATTAAACTGAGTATATTTCAATTTTTCTGGTTGAACACCTGCAATTTCTTCAGTAAATATAATCGACATGTTCCAAAATGGAAATACAATTGTTGGGCATTGACTATTTTGTAAAAACGATAATACGCTTTCATCCAAATAATCAGTAGATGACATGGTGAAAACAGTATTGCCACTGAAATTAATAAAATCATAATATATTAATGCACCAGCATATACTCCACTTAACGAAAGACCGCTAAAATTTGGTAAATATCTATCAACTTCGACAACCAAATTGTTGGATGCAAGACTACCAGATAATTTATTTTCAATTCTATAAAACAAATATGGTGTTGGTAATGTTCTTTGTACTGTTTGACCAGTAGTGTTGAAACCATACGTCCATTTCACCAATAACATGTCACCAATAGCTGGTTCAGCAGTGCTTGTACCATATGTTGGTGCTTTCAATAACGTCAATTGCTTTCCACCTGCAATAGTACCCATATCAATCATTGCATCTGGTTGCTTTACATGATTAGCATCAGTAATAAAAGTTGCTTGTGTATTAGTAATATTTGTAAAGAATCCAAGAGAATCAACGGTATTTGAAACAATATATGGTGATGAAGGTACACTTGAAATTTCGTTATATGGGTCGCCAGATAATGTTTTGGTGATAAACGACAACTGCTTTGGATTTTTATCTGCGGGTCTTAACACACCTAAATTATATGCAGTAAATTCAGAATCAACAACTTGCGCTTCTGAAATGAAATTATAATCAATTTCGCTATCACCAATAGCAAAGTATTGAAAATTCAAATTTCCTTCTGATAAAAGTTCTCTTCCTTTTGAAGTTAACTTAATATTAATAACAACCGGGTCTTTCTTTTCAATAAATGCCATTTTTTATTCTTTAAACATAAATACAATTAATTTTATTTTTTATGTTAGGTGATGACAATACAATCTTCACAATAATCTGGGTGTACCCCTATGTTAACATCAGAACTACTGTCATATGGATGAATACAGAACGAACTACATGAACCAATCATGCTCTCAACTTGATTTGAGAAACAAATTGAATCACCACAATTTAACAATATCTGTCCACCGCCATATCCACAGAATCTACTAACATCAGTACACATAACATATGATGGGTCAATATTTGCCGTAATTTCAGTATAATATGGTGCACCATTTGCTCTACAATATACTCTGATTCGTGCAATATCTGCATAAGAACTACCCAAATTTGTTTGATTATAGTTTATCGATAATTCTGCCCACTGCCCTGCTGCTAATGGCGGGTCTAAGCAAATATATCCTTGATGTTCATTATAATAATTATTTATAACACAAATACATGCTGTAATTGGAATAGCAGGAAGTGCAGCAGTTTGTTGCGTACAAATATCCCCATAACCACTACCGTTTACATTCCTTGCAAATGCCCTATAATATGTCATTGTATTTGGAGTAAGTCCTGAAAGCATTGTCAAATAATTACATCCATCATTTATTGTTCCACAAATAGATGACTTACAAACATGTGCGGGGTAGTTTTGATAACATAAGGTTGTTGGTGTTCCATACACTGGATTTTGTGTATATATTGCACCATATTCAGCAATAGGTGCACCACAATCATCACACATTTCATTATATTTAATAAGCATTTGCGTTGGACAAATGGATGCAGGTAAAATAGGACCTGTACAAACCAATGGAATGCCTGAAGGACACGCTAACGTACATCCTGTTAAAACATTTCCGTAATATGGTACACCATCAATAACTGAATATGCTCTATATTCATATATCGTACTCGCAGATATGCACGCAGTAATTGTACAATTATATGTGCCACCAAGAACAGGACCTGTACTTAGTGAAGTGGTTTTCCAAGGTTCTGGTGTAGGAAATATTGGCATATTATTTTTTATTTATCATAAATACAATTATTTTTATACTGGTAAATACGCTCCACCACAAGTTATACTGCTACTAAACGGAGATGCGCCAATGGTGAAACTACCAGCACCCGCACCAATACTTGATATATGAATTGATGCCCTACTTGCTTTTGTTTGACCACCCCATTCCGCTTCTTGTGCTGTTGCACATGTTACCACTTCAATACAATCACCATAGAAAACACATGTTGTCCAAGTACCACTACAACTGCAAGCTGCTTTTGAACTTACACTTTTACTATATATTGTTGTTCCATTACGTTTCAATTCAACACATTGTGGGTATGGGGCGTGTACTGTTGCTGGTTTGCAAATACACCAAGTAAATGTGGGATAGAAGCATTCGCCCGGTGACATATTTGGATTAATACCACCTGCACTACTACCAAAAGCACCACAAGCAAGTATTTCTTCATCGATATAATTTGTGCCATAACCACCCGGTGAACAAAGTATGCACACAGATTTGCTTGTTGGAATATAAGCTGCTTGCGAAACGCTGACATTCACGCAATTTGTTACTGCACTATATGTGATTGTTCCATTTCTACATGCACCCGCATTTGCTGAAGCAGTAACGATATGATTCACACCCAATGGTGAAAGCGGTTCTGGTGCTTCAGTTGTTATCCACGCAGGTGCACTTGAAACACAGAAACAATTAGTAGGTTGACCACAAATTGTAATATTTTGAGAACCACCTGCTGATGTATATGTTAATGCGGTAGGACTGAGAGTCATGCATCCAAATTCTCCAACAGTACCAATTGCTCTATATTGCATGCCATAATAATCAACAGCTAAACCACATTCACTTGGAAGGACAATACCACCAGTATTGTCAATACTATTATAGTCGATACTCAATGCTGGACATGTTGATAGTGTGATTGTAACTGGTGGTGCAGGTGTGGTTGTGCATTCTGAAGTACCAGTATAACCATAAATATTTGACTTAATAAACGCTTTATATTCATAGTTGGTACTACAATCCAATCCCGTTAAAGTTGTTGCATATGTGTTAACACTCAATGAACCACATTGCGAATTTTTACACCAAATACTATCAGCTTGTTTCTTATATAAAACACCATATTCTGTGAGTAAATCATATCCAACGATATTCTTACCACCAGTAATTATACTACCAAGTACCCCCGGTATTGTTTCAACATATAATGTCGGTGGTGGTGGCGGTGGTGCAGGAATTGTTTGCGCTATAATAAATTCACTACCGTCATCGCCAAGATATTGTATCATTGCCATACCTCTCATATCGAGAGTACTTACAGTATTGCCAGAATACATATTAACCCCTCTTTTATATGCAAATTTTTGCTTCGTGAATATACTGTTTCTAATAAGTAAACCACTTTTTTTGAGAATAATTGTTGCCGACAATAATT
>Ga0209606_1000227_pt1 | contig 90462 bp, 56 predicted proteins | sample AD_UKC057_MetaG_FD_184412 | JGI IMG/M metagenome (GOLD analysis project Ga0209606, IMG submission 184412) | Active sludge microbial communities of municipal wastewater-treating anaerobic digesters from USA - AD_UKC057_MetaG (SPAdes) (version 2) | ecosystem: Engineered > Bioreactor > Anaerobic >...
CACGGCCGGAACAAACGAGAGGGATAACGACATCACGGCCGACAACGCCTTCCTCGCGGGCGAGCTTTCTGCGCAGATGGCGAGTCACGGCATCGTCAACTCGGGTCAATTGGCGGTCACCGTCCGCACCGCGGGAAGCCAGTGGTCGGTCACGGACCGGGTCACGGGGCACTCTTACGTCATCACCAAAGAGGGCAGCAAGTTCACAGTGACCACGCCCACGATCGGGGCGACGGTTATCGCGCTGTCGGCCGCCGTATCCGGCGGCGCCGTGGGGGTGGGTGTCTCGATCGGGGTCTCCTTTGCCACAAACCTGATCGGGTGGGAACTGGGGCTGGATACCTCCTATGACTACACGACGGCAAACGCGCCTGCCAGTGTCATCCAAGGCAATCGGGTCAAGATCCTGGACGGGGTCAAGGAAGGGTATGTCTACGAGTACCTCGGTTCGACTCCTTTGGCTCCGAACAGCGATGAGACAACGGTCAACCTGAAGACGCAGGACTACGGCAACACCGACCTCTGGAAACAGGTCAACCTCAAGGAGTCGCCAGCCCAGGTGCGGGCCTATGTGCTGAACTCCAGCATCACGGCTGCAGGCGCTCTGAGCCAGACGGCGGTTTCGGACCAGGCGATCGACGCACTGGTGGTAGCCGGCTCGGCCGCCATCTCGGCCGGGATCTTGGGGGTGAGCGTCAGCGGGGCTGGCGCGGTAGCGGTGAACACCGTCACGACCGACGTCGAGGCCTTCATCGAAGGGGATATTCCCATCGGCGGTGGTGAGAGCGCAGGGATCAGGGCAGCCGGGGTATCGCTGACCGCAGAGGACACCTCGAGGATCACGGCGGTCACCGGGGCCGCGAGCCTGGCTGCTGCATTTGGCGGCGGGGGTGTGGCTGTATCGATCGGCGTGTCAGGGGCCTACAACCAGATCAGCAACAATGTTGCGGCCTATATTACCAATGCCAACGACGGGGTAAAGACGACCGGCGGCGGGGCCATCACGGTCCAGGCCGTCGAGGCGGCCACGATTGACTCCATCACCGTGGCGGCATCGCTGGCGGCGGCCATCGGCTTCGGCGCGGTGACAGCCAGCGGCGCCGGGGCAGCGGCGATCAACACCATCTTGACGACCACCGATGCCTACGTGCTGAACAGTACGCTCCACAGTGCCGGGGCCGTGACGCTCACGGCGACCGACACGGCGACAATCAATGCGGTCGTGGCGGCCATGACCGCGTCCATCGCCGGTGGTGCGCTTGGCGTCGGCGTGTCCATCGGCGGCGCCTTCGCGACCAACCTGATCGGGTCGGAGCTGCAGCGTGCGGGGGTGCAGGCCTTTGTCCAGGGCTCCACGCTTACCGCTGCCGGTGCCCTCACGCAAACGGCCACATCGGCCGAGACGGTCAGGGCGGCCGTACTGGCAGCTTCGGCGGCAATAGGGGTCGGCGGCATGGGTGATGCGGGCAGCGCATCGGGCGTTGTTGCGATCAACATGATCACTGCCGACATCAAGGCCTACATTCAAAGCTCCGTCATCACTGCCGGCAGTGTTGCCCTGAAGGCCGATGATACCTCAAAGATCATGGCGTTTGCCGGCTCCGCCACCATTGCGGCAGCCCTGGGAGCGGTCGCCGATGGGCAGTCCATCGGGGTGGCCCTCGGCCACAACATGATCGAGAACGATGTTGCGGCCTACATCCTTGGCAGCACGGTCACCTCGACGAGCGGCGGCATCGCCGTGGAAGCCCTCGAACATTCACAGATCAATGCGGTGTCGGCAGCCGCTTCTATTGGCGCCGGCATAGGCGGGGTCGGGGTTGCTGCCAGCGGGGCGGGCGCCGAGGCGAGCAACGTCATCCTCACGAAGACCAACGCCTACATCTCGAACAGTGTCATCACCAGCGCAGGCGCTGTGAACGTCACGGCCAGGAGCCTGCCTGCCGCCGGAGCGCTGAATGACCTGGTCGTGGCCAATGGGAGCGACTTTGCCGGAAAACTGGACGATGCCGGCGCCACGGACGTGGACGATGAGGAGACGGCGGGAACGAATGAACGGGATGCGGACATCAATGCCGACAACGCCTTCCTTGCGGGTGAGTTGTCGGCCGAGATGACGAGCCACGGGATCGCCAACTCCGGGAAACTTGCAGTCACCATCCGCGCCAAGGGCAGCCAGTGGTCGGTTACGGACCGGGTCACCGGGTACTCCTATGTGCTGACCAAAGACGGCAACAACTTCACGGTAACCACGCCTTCAATCGGGGCGACCGTAATAGCCCTGTCCGCCGCACTGTCAGGCGGTTTGGCCGGAGTCGGAGTCTCGATCGGGCTCTCCTTTGCCACCAACCTGATCGGATGGGAACTGGGAACGAGTACGGCGTCCGACTACTCCACGGCCGACGCGCCCGCTGCCGTGACGAGCGGCAAGAAGGTCGAGATCCTTGACGGCGTCAAGGAAGGCTACGTGTACGAATACATCGGCTCGACGGCCCTGACCCCGAAGACCGGCGAGACCACGGTCAACCTGAAAACGCAGGACTACGGCAACACCGATCTCTGGAAACAGGTCAACCTCGTATCGGCGCCTGCCGAGGTGCGGGCGTACACGCTGAACTCCAGCATCGACGCCGCAGGCGCCCTGTCCCTGACGGCGGTCTCCGATCAGTCCATTGATGCCCTGGTGGTGGCCGGATCGGCCGCCATCTCGGCAGGTGTCGTGGGGGTGAGCGTCAGCGGCGCCGGGGCCGCAGCGGTGAACAGAATCAGCACCAACGTCGAGGCCTTCATCGAGGGTGACGGGGCAAACGGCATCGAGGCGGGCAGCGTGGCGCTCATGGCCGAGGACACCTCGACCATCTCGTCAATCACCGGGGCTGCAAGCCTTGGCGCGGCCTTCGGCCCCGTGGGTGTCTCCGTCTCCATCGGGGTTGCCGTGGCCTCCAACCACATCGGCAACAACGTGGCGGCGTACATCACCAGCGCCGACCAGGACGTGAGGACGACGAGCGGCGCCATCAAGATCGAGGCGATCGAAGCGGCCACCATCGAGGCGGTGACCACGGCGGCCTCGCTGGCGGCCAGCTTCGGAGGGGTCGGGGTCGCGGTCAGCGGGGCCGGGGCCGTGGCCTCGAACGTCATCCTCACCCGGACGAACGCCTACGTCGCGGACAGCACCCTCCACAGTGCCGGGAACGTGGTGCTCTCCGCCTCGGATACCTCCTCGATCAACGCGATCATCGCAGCCGCGGCCGCTTCGCTGGCCGGCGGCGGTGTGGGCGTGGGTGTTTCGATCGGGGCCTCGGTCGCCCAAAACTTCATCGGGTACGACCTCCTGGGCGCCTGGACGCCCGCGCAGGTCAGGGCCTACGTGACCAATTCGCGCATCACGGCCGTAGGGACCCTTACCCAGACGGCGACTGCGGATGAATCGATCAGCGCCACGGTCTTTTCAGCTTCGGCCGCCGTAGCCGTCGGCGTCGTTGGGGTCGCCGTCAGCGGCTCCGGCGTTTACGCCACGAACAGGATCTCAACCGATGTCCAGTCGTATGTCACCGGTTCGACCATCGTTGTCGGCAGTGCGTCCCTGGTTGCGGACGACACCTCCGATATCTACGGGTTCGCCGGTTCCGCCTCGCTGGCGGCCGCGTTCGGCGGCGTCGGGGTGGCGGTTTCAATCGGGCTTGCCGTGGCGTCCAACGACATCGGGAACCGCGTCGAGGCCTATGTCAATACCTCCAGCGTGACGACGACTTCCGGCGACATGATCGTCCAGGCCATCGAGGAAGCCGGGATTGACGCCATTTCCGTGGCCGCCTCGGCGGCTCTCAGCGGCGGCATTTTCAGCGTCTCCGTGAGCGGCGGCGGGGCATCGGCGACCAATGCCATCCACAACACCACCAGGGCCTATGTCGTCCAGAGCCCCTTGAATGTCCACGGGAATCTCACCCTGGAAGCGAGGGAGACCGATACGGCGCTGGCCAGGGTGGATACGCTTTCGGCCGCGGTCGGACTGATCTCCATTTCCGCAGGCGGGTCGGTGGCCATCGGAACGGCCACCCCGACGGTCGAAGCCTACACCGATGCGACGAACATCACGGCCGGCGGCGCCATGCTCGTGACAGCCAAGGCCAAACCGAGGGTCGAGGTCGAGGCCCTGGGGGTGAACGCCGGGACTCTGGCGGTCGGCGTCTCCACGGCCACGTCCACCGTCTCGCCCACGGTGCGGGCCTTTGTGGGTGGGAACAACCGAACCATTACCGCCGGGAGCCTGACCGTCACGGCCTCGGATGCACTGCCCTCTGCCGGGTATTCCTCCAAGGCCAAGACGACCGGTTCGGCCGGCGGTCTGATCGGCGTGGACGCCACGGTGAGCAATGCCACCAACACCGGCGCCGTTCGGAGCTTCGTCCAAGACGGCACCACCCTGGACATCGCCGGCGCCACTGTGATCAGTACCGACAACAACACTCGACAGTACGCAGAGGCGAACAGCAATGTGGGCGGGCTTGTCGCGGTCGGTGTGAGCACCGCGAAGGTGACCTCGAGCACGACCACGGAGGCCTACCTCGGCAGTGGCGTGAAACTGACCGGCGGGAGCCTCAGCATCACGGCCACAGGCGCGGATGACAATTTTGCCTACACCGTCGCAGGGTCGATAGGCGGCATCTCCGTGTCGTCCGCCACGGCCACCACCGTGAACACCAGCACGACCCGGGCGGAAATCAAAGACGGCGTTGCGGGACGGACCATCGACCTGAGCAACCGGGGAAGCGGTGCGTTCGCAATTTCTGCCGATCACACCGCCACCTTCAACAGCCAGGTCATGGCCCTGGCCGGCGGGCTTTTCGGAGGAACCGGGGCGGAGATCGACAACAGCGTCACCTCCTCCGTGGAGGCCAAGGTCGGGAACAACGTCAATGTGAAGGCCAGGGACGTCGCCATGGATGCGGTGAACCGGGCGCGCAAGCCGTTGCTGACCGATGGCAACATCGACGGTGAGGCCTACGGGATTATTGCCGGAGGCAGCGCCGACAGCGAGACGCTCATCAGCTTCACGACCCTGGTGACCGTGGGGAACGGCGCCTCCCTGGAGGCGGTGGGCAGTGTCGCCTCGCCGGGGAACTTCAAGCTCAAGGCACTCAACGATCTCCTCGTCAAGGACAAGATCAATTTCACGGCCGGCGGCGGGCTCTCCGGTCTGGGGGCCTACTCCACCATCCAGACGAACAATGACCTGTCCCGGGTGCAGGTAGGCGATGCGGACCTCAAGAGCGTGGGCGCCATCAACATCACGGCCCGAGGGACGGCTGACGTCTCGGCCAAGGTCAACGCCCAGGCGTATGGGCTTGGCACGCTCATCATCGGCGAGTCCGTGGCGAACGTGTGTCCCACCAACGAGGTTATCATCGGCTCGGGCGCCTACGTCCGGGCCCTGGGGGATCTCGACATTTCCGCCGGGACCAGCACCGACTTCGTCCGCGACCCCTATGCCGTGGAGGCCCGTCTCGACAGCTTCGCAGGCAGCGCCATTCCCATCGAGGACGTGGACGCCAAGTCCTACCTGATGCAGGAAAACACCATCACCGTAGGATCGGGCGCGCTTCTGGAGACGGCGAGAAGTGCCCGTATCCATGCGGAGCGGTACGGATTCGGCGAGATGACGGGAAAGGCCAAGGCGGTCAACTGGGTCAGCTCCCTCGCCGATGCCCTGAACGGTGCGGCGGCCGAAGAGATGTACGCCGGTACCGTCCGGACCGAGAGCCACGGCATTGTGACGATCGACGGCACCGTGCGGACCGGCATCATGCGGACCTGGTCGCTGACCCTGGATAGCTGGGACAAGAGCGCCGGAACCATCACCGCGAGCGGCAAGGTCAACGCCGCCGATCAGAAGATCGGCTTCACGGTCAGCCAGGAGGTGCTCCAGTCCGACCTGGTTAAAGAGCTGGAGACGGCACGAGCCCAATACTCCCTCTACAAGGACAGCGGCAATGCCACGCTGGTCAACTACTACCTGGGCGAGATCACACGCCTGGAGGAACTGCTGGCATCAGAGGGGCTATTGGAGGAGAACGGGGGCGTTTTTACACCGGTAGCCCAGTATGTCATGACGGTCAACATCGATCCGGTCTGGGCCGAGGCGGGTTCCATCGACATCCGTTCCGATCAGCTCAGGGGCTCGGGCAGCTTTGACGCCCCGGGTGATGCGAGCGTCACCATTCTCAACCACACCCCGGCCTTTGTTGTGATCAACGGGATCAACATCCCGGAAAACAACGGCGGCCTCTTCTTCAACGGTATGGAAGTGAGTCAGAACAATCCCATCAACAACGCGAACAGCGCGAATGCCGAACTGGAGAACCAGATCAACGACGATGAGGATGCCCGGAAGCCGACGCCCTGGGGGTCGATGACAGCCGGGGTCGCCTCCTTCAGCGCCCTGCCGGACAACGCGCTCAGCGATCCCTCCATCCATGTGGAGAACGATTTCATCGCCGGAACCGTGGGTGGCGACGTCTATGCCTGGCCGGACATTACCGTGGTGGGAGCGGTCAACAACCTGAGCGGCAGCGTCACCTTCAAGACCCATCCCGCAGGCGAAGGGGACATCGTCTTCAGCGCTGCGGTCCGGGCCAAGAACATGACCGTAATCGCCGGCGGCACGGTTTACATTGACGGGGTGTCTTCCTACTCCGTAGGCGGTGAGGCCGCCTCCACCTGGGACAGCTATCCGGGAATGAACAACGGCACCGCGGCCGCGAAAGGGAGTGTCTTCGGCTTCGATTGGGACTACACGGACGACATTCTGGGAATCGTTCCCACCGGCGTCAATCTCTACGGCGACAAGATCTTCATCAATGCCGAGTACCTGAACATCAACGGCATCATGCAGAGCGGCAAGGCGGACTACATCCTCAACCTGGGCGCGGATACGATCAGCGAAATCGCCAACATCAGCCCGTGGCAGAAAGGCCTGGTGGTTCTCAAGACCGCCTCCACAGACGACTTCATCGTCCGCTTCGACACGGCGACCCGGCAGATCGTGGTGGACGAGATGCGCGTGAGCGGCGGCCACATCGAGCTGACCGGCCATATCATGAATACGGGCACGGGAGAGGTCCGAGTCCTGGGAGGCTATGCCAGGGTCGAGGTCAACAACGACACCCCCTACGACCTGGTGATCAACCGTCTGGACGCCTCGCAGCGGGGTGCCGGCACGCTGCTCATCACGGACAAGGCCAAAGACACTGTTTCGGAGCAAACCGTCACGCTCTACCGGATGTCCGGCAGCGACGTGATCCGCACCGTGGACAACGGTGCGGGCCCGGTGGTCAGCACCCTGGGAACGACGGACACCTACACGCCTGCCGACGGCTGGCGCTACGGCTGGTCCGTGGTCCAGAAGAGGGGTGACCTCTATACGAGCCATGTCCAGACGAGCGCCTGGCTGGGAATCGACGCTTTGGCGCGGGATCCGGCGGTCGAGAACAACGCGACCTCCGAGATTTTGGATCAGCCGAAGATCAAAGGCACAGGCCCCTATTTCTACAAGGATACCTCGAGTGCGAAGAACGACGTCTATACCTACGACTACGACTCGAGGACACTCTCCGATACAGGTTGGAATCTCACCAATCGCCGGGTGGACAGCACGTGGTACGGCAAGAAGACCTACCACTCCTGGTGGGCGAAAGAAGTCCAGACCGAAGAGACGTTCACCCACACGATCGAATCCGACCGGCCCTTCGCCATCAAGTTCATCGGGTATGATCAGGGCCAGGTCAATGTGGATTCGGTCGGGGACGTCGTGCTGGAAGGGCCGGTCCTGAACCCGTCCGGCACAACGGTCATCACCTCGTCCGGCGGCGCCATCCAGCAGACCGGCGATGCCGCGTATGTCGGCGGCCTCCGCGTCGAACTGACCGCCAAGACGGGCATTGGAAACGACACGACCCTCAATACGAACCTGGCCGACGAACCGGTTTACCAATATACCTCGGCCTATACCGGTTATTCAGACACCTACGAGGATGTTAGCAAGCGCGGCAAAACCATCCTCACCACGGACGACCGGGTGAAGCTCGCCTCGAACTATACCGGGGGCGGCGAGGCCGGCGCCGTTTATCGTTACAAGGGCACGCCCGCCAGCCTGGACCTCCGCGTGCAGAACTACGCCGATACGACCCAGTGGGAGAAGGTGGCCCACCGGCCGAGCCTGAAGGCCGTTACCACGGACGGAAAGATCCAGATCAAAGAGATCATCGGCGATCTGTCGGTGGACCAGGTCATGACCGGTCAGGGCGCGGACGTCAGCCTGACGGCCCAGGGCGGGATTTCCGTCGCCCAGAAGGCCGATGGAACCTGGTACGACGGCCTCGTTCAGGGTGGCGGGATCAGCCTGATCGCCAACGGCGGCGGGATCGGGAACAGCACCGGTCGACCCCTGAAGCTCGATTCGGGAACCCTCCTCAAGGACAACGTTTTGGCCACCGCCATGGGCAACGTTTTCCTGAAGGAGACGGCGGGCAACCTCCGGCTGAAGAAGATCGACGCGGCCGGTCATGACGTCTACGTAGAGGTCGCGGGAGGAGGGATTGTCGATGCCAACCAGGCCGAGGAACGGGACGAGCGGACCTACAACGAGCTGAAGGAGGGGATGTGGAAAGACCTCCAGCTCACCGACAGCACCGGGGCCCAGGATAAAATCGACAACATCGTCGCCTCGTTCGCAGCGACCAAGGAAGGGGAATACCGGACCTACTGGGTCTACCGCAATTCGGTGGGCGGGAGCTACGACGCCTCCCAGAAGATCACCCTCTCTGCGACTGAACGGGCCTGGTACGAGGATTACTATGCGGGGCAGGGGAAGACGGCGGAGGAGATCGCGGCCGCCATCACGACACTGGAGAACAGCCGCACCACCCAGTACCACACCCTGCACGGGCAGTTTTCCGATTACTTCGCTTCCCGGAGCGAGGCCTTCCCCACGTCCTATGATCCCGCCTTTGTCTATCACCTGAGCGCCACGGAAGAGAGCACCCTGCGTGCAAGCGTCAAGGTGTGGACCGAGGAAGAACTGCTCTACGCGATCGGCGCGGGTCTCCTCAAGCCCGTGACGGACACCCAGGCGAGCACCGAGGATCCCAACATCGTGGGCGCCAACGTGACCCTGGTCACCTCGGGTGGCGTCGGCAACTCGGCGGGCCGGGTCGAGATCGACCTGACCGGCGGGTCGCTGACGCTGACGGATGACGAACGGGTCGCCCTGGCCGCGGCCGAGCGGGATGACGTGGGCTACTGGGGCGTGGTGTCTTCCGCAACCGTGGACTTCGTGGAGGCCGGCACTGCCGACCGGATCGTCCGGAAGGACGGCGTCTGGACCGGTTTCGTGGCCGGAGACCGGATCCGCATCACCGGCAGCGCGAGCAACAACGACATCTACCGAATTTCGTCCGTCGATGGCTCCACACTGATCCTGAGCGCGGACGATTCGCTCACGAACGAGGGCAACAAGACGGTCAGCGTCCAGCACGAGATTCTCGACCCGCTTGATAAGAGCATCGTCAAAGCGACCATCACCATCGACCAGCGCGAGGACATCGACGTCGAATCCTCCGGGGAGATCAACATCACGGCCGGCGCGAACGTTTACCTGGGCTCGGAGGGCGACCTCAACATCGATGCGGTCCAGGCCGGAGAGACGGTCCGCATCAAGGGCGGCCAGGGCATCTACAATGTCGCCGTGGCCGGTGTGGCCAATGTCGTGAGCGACGATCTCGTGCTCGAGGCGGCCGAGAAATCGATCGGTACGGCCGCCAAGCCCTTCACGGTCAATCTGGTCGCAGATGCAACCGTTACGGCGCGGGCGGGGACCGATATCTACCTGACGGGGCTCGACACCCTGTACGTGGGGACCCTCTACGCCCGGTCCGGAGGGATCTACCTCGCAACGCCGGCCGCCATCGTGGACGGCTTCAACAACGATTTCGAAAATATCCGTGCCAATACGCTGGAACTCGCGGCGGGCGCGATCGGCGAGGCGGGCGACTACCTGGACGTCAACCTGCTCGGCACGGGGACCCTGAAGGCCAGCGCATCCGGGACCATCCGGATTGCCGAGACCGAGGGGAACCTGTACGTGAACCGCGTCTTCTCCAGTGCCGGCGATGTTGACCTGAAGGCCCACCTTTCCATTCTGGATGCAAATAGCGACAGTGCCGCCGACGTGAGCGGCAAAAACATCGCCCTGACGGCCGATGTCGGCGGGATCGGCGTGTCCGGCAACGACCTCGACATCGACACCCTGGGCGGTCTCCTCAGTTCGAAGAGCAATCTGGGGAATGCCTACATCATTGAAACCGACGGCGACCTCACTCTGGACACGGTGAGCTCCGGGGCCGGTTATGCCTTCATCACCGCTCCGACGGGCCGCATCCTGAATGGACGCTCAAGCGGTGCGAACGTCGTATCGGGATTTACGTATCTCTTCGCCAGCGGCGATATCGGCGAGTTTGCCGCCCCCATCAGCACCCAGGTCGGAAAGCTGGAAGGGAAATCCACGACCGGAAGCGTCTGGATCACCAACAGCGGAAGCATGACGGTCGGGGGGGTCGTGGACAACGACGATCCGGGCATCGACGCCTACGACGGCATCGATTTGCAGAGCAACAGCCCCATGAACGTGACGGAGAACGTCCATTCGACCGGCGGCGACATCACCCTGCAGTCCGTCGACGAGGCGGCCGCGGGAGACGACCTGACGATCGGCGACGTCTGGATCCATGCCTCCGGCGGCTCGATCTTCCTGCTGGCCGGCGACAACCTGACGCTCTCGTCCGGAACCCTGCTGCAGGCCAGCGGCGGTTATGTCGAGATCCGGGGCGACTACGGCAACGCCGACAGCGGCGTCGGCAGCAGGATGAACCTGACTGGAACGGTTAAGGGCAGCCGGCTCGACGTGTACGGCGACGCGGACGACGACACGATAAACGTGTCGACCGGGCTGGACACCACGAACATCTCGGCGACCGGCATCCGGGGGGCCGGGGGCAACGATACCATCAATATCCAGAGGGCCGATGTCGCGACTGTCGTTAGCACTGGCGCCGGTGACGACACCATCAATATCGGAACACTCGCCCCGGCGATCGACGGCACAGTGAACCAGATCCTTGCTCTGCTGACCGTCAACGGTGATGCCGGCAGCGATATCCTGAATGCCTACGATCGCGGGGACGGAACCGCGAACAACGCAGAACTCACCGATACGCGACTGACCGGCCTCGGGATGAGCGAGGGCATCGCCTATGCCGGCCTGGAGGATCTGAACATCGTCTTGGGCGGAGGCGGAAACACCGTCAAGGTCAGGAGCACGCAGGCCGGGACGGCCACGACGATCTTCCTGGGCGCCGGCAGCGACACCCTCTACGCGGGCAGCACGGATGCCGACGCGACCAGCACCGTCAACGCCCTTGCCGGACCGCTTACGATCAACGGCCAGGCAGGCACGGATACGGTGACCATCAACGACCGGGGCGATGCCGCCGACAACACGGGAACGCTGACGGCGATGACCCTCACCGGTTTGGGCACCGCCGGGATTACCTACGGAGGGCTCGAGACCCTCCGGGTTCAACTCGGGAGCGGAAACGACGATTTCCTTATCCAAAGTACGAACACAGGGACGATTGCGTACCTCGACGCCAACACCGGAGACGACCTCGTCGTGATCGGGGACGCCACCCACACGCTCGCGGAGATGCACGGCCAGATCGAACTCGAGCCGGGCGCGGGCAACGACACGGTCCGCATCGACAACAGCGCTGCCACGGCAAACCAGAGCGGTATCCTCACATCACAGGACCTGACCGGCTTTGGGCTGACGATCGGGATCGCGTACGCCGCCTTCGAAAACCTCGAACTCACCCTGGGGCAGGGCAAAGACAACCTCTTCGTGGCCGGAACGATAGCCGGAACGAGCGTGATCGACGGCCATCTGGGCGACGACACGATCAATATCGGCAGCATCGGCGGCGTCACGACGGTCTACGGCGATCGGGTCGACTCCACGGATCCCGCCAAACGCGGTACGGGCGGCGACGACATCATCCGGGTCAACTACCACCAGGACGGTACGCAAACCTTCGAAAACGGGATCGACGCCCTGCTGACGCTCAACGGCGGGGACGGAAGCGATTTCTACGAGATCGGCCTGTCCGGCGAGGCCTCCCCCAGTGGCTCCGCGGTCACCCGAATCGACGTCGACAGCGTCCACGCCGGCGATATGGGCTCCGACCGTCTGAACATCTACGGCACCACCCAGGAAGATCTCTTCCTCTTCCGGCCGCACGCCATCATGGCCCTCGAACTGGACGAGGACCGCCAGCCGGTTACGGGCGGCAGCGTCGAGCGGGTGAACTACACGAGCGTGAGCGGAGGCATCACGGTCTTTGGGCGCGACGGAGACGATCTGTTCGTGCTGGACGACACGAGTTCCTCCCTGACCGTCCGGGGCGATGCGGGAGACGATACGTTCCAGATCGCACAGATGTTCAAGTCCCCCCGCGATGCCTATGCCGGCCTGGCCTCGCAGGACTACTTCCCCACGACGCTCACCACCCGCGGCTACCTGAGCAACGGGGTCAGCTACGCCGCCTCGCTCTACGGGGGGATCGGGAACGACACCTTCATCGTCTACCACAACAAGGCGGACCTCTGGCTCTACGGCGAGGAGGATGACGATACCTTCACCGTGCGGGCCTTCGTGGCGGTGGACCCGAACGATCCGCTCAAGCCGATCACCAACATCAACGGCGGGTTGGGGAAAGACTTCATCACCTACACGGTCAACGCGCCCGTGCATGTCGAGGGCGGCGAGGGGACCGATACCCTCGTGGTTGTCGGGACGGAGTACGCCGACAAGTTCGTTGCCACCGACATGGGGATTTACGGGGCGGGTCTGTTCGTCGAGTACGCCTCCGTCGAGATCATCGTTCTGGACGCCCTGGAGGGGAACGACAACTTCTACATCGCGAGCACCCCGGAGGGCGCCTCCATCGAACTTGTGGGCGGGCTCGGAAGCGATACCTTTAACGTCGCCGGCAGCGAAACGAGCGAACCGATCGACGTGGTCAGCAACGACCTGAACGGCCACAGCGGCCTGATCGACATCGGGATCGGGGGCGGGACGGTCACGGACTACAGCGGCCTTTTCGTGGAGGACGTCTCTGCGAGCGTCATGGACAACGAGGAGGCCGGCGTGGTGGTCCGGCCGCTGGCGGGGGCGCTGCGCATCTTCGAGGGGAGCGTCATTCCCACCGCGCTTGTGCTCTCCCAGTACACCGTTGTGCTCACGCGGTCGCCGGAGGAGGATGTCCGCATCACCGCGTCGCCGGTGTTCCCCAAGGAATCCGAGACGAAGGCGGGCGGACTCGGGATCGAGCTCAACGGCAGCACACTGGGAACGACGCTGCTCTTCGACCGGACGAACTGGTACATCCCGCAGATCGTGACCGTGACGGCGCCGGCGGACGATCTGGCCGAGGGGCTCAGGGTCTTCAACATCCAGCACAGCGTCAATCAGGGCGCCGACCCGAACGACGGCGGCGCCTATGACGGCCTCGTCGTGCCTTCCCTGACTGCGCAGGTCTACGACAGCGACGCGGCAGGCGTCGTAATTGCGCAGGCGAACGGACGGGTCATCGTCTCCGAACCGGCGACGGCCGGCGCCGCATCGACGGTCGAGATCGGGACGGCCTATTCCGACCACTACTCCGTGGCCCTGACCCGGCGGCCTTCCGCGGACGTCCAGGTTGACATCAGCGTGCTGCCCGACGACCAGGGCGTGAAGCAGGTTGCCGTCTACGACGAGGCGGGCAACGCCATCACCCACCTGACCTTCAGCAGCGACCCGGCGGCCGCCAACGCCTGGAACAAGCCGCAGATGGTGCAGGTCAAGGCCCTCTACGACGGAGCCACCGAGGGCACCCACTACGCCCGGATTACGCACGCCGTAGTCGCCGGCGATGTCGATGCGTTCAATAACCTCGCACTCAATGACGTTGCCTTGGGGCTGAAGGCGGAGATCCAGGGCGACGTCACCACGGCCTTCACGGGCAGTGTCGTGGCGGACATCCTCACGGTGAGTGCAAAAACGCCCTTCACCGCTTCCATCAAGGAGGGGAGCGCCGCGCTTGCCACCGCCGAGGCGGCTTATGTGGATGCAACGGTCACCCCGTCGGGTGCCGTCGGGATGGGGAGCGTCTGGACCCTGACCCTCAATGGAACCGACTACACCTATATCGCCGGGAGTGACGGCGATGCCCTGAACCTCGCCAAGGTGGTCGAGGGGCTGGCAGCCAAGGTTGCCGCCGATGTTGGGTCCGGCTTCACGGTGACCGCCGACACGACGACCGCGCCGGCAAATCCGTTCCTGACGGTTGCGACCAACCCCTCCGGCGAGGCCTTTGTCGTCCGGATGACGCAGCCGGCCGGATCGCCGACGATCACCGGCACCGCTTCCGCGGATCACTACGCGGCCCTCGACATCACGCCTCAGGGGACCGTGAGCGCGGGCTCGGACTGGACGGTGACGATCAATGGTGCCGACTACCGGTACGTGGCCGGCGCGAGCGGAGAGATGACAGCCCTGCCCTCGATCGACGCGACGGTTACCGATGCCCAGGCGCCCGGTGTCCTCGTGACCCAGACGGACGGAAGCACCCGGGTAACCGAACCGACGGACGAGGTCTATCTGGGGTCCGGACAGGTCGTGGATGCGTCGGTTGGCGACGGATCGGCGATCCTCATCAGTCGGGCGGCGATCTTCACCGCCGACTTTGCCATCGCCGAGGCGCCCAGCACCCTCACGAAGACGGCGGGGAAGGGCACCCTGAGCGGCGTCCAGGTCTGGACCACGGCGAACATTGCCATCAACAGCGCCGTCGTCAACTCCGGGGACAAATGGACCGTCCGGGTGGAGTCGACGGATTATACGTACACGGCGCCGTCCAGCGGTCTGACCATCGAACAGGTGGCGGACGGCCTGTTTGGCGTTCTGAATTCCAATCTTGCGGCCCCCTATGCCGTTTCACACACAGCCGGGTCCGACACCCTCATGATCACCAACGCCGCGGGGTTCAGCATGGCCATGATCAGTGGTTCCGCTTCGGTCAACGGCGACACGGCGTGGCGTTCGCTGAGCCTCGCGCTCACCGGGAGCGTCGCGGCCAGCGAGACCTGGTCGTTGACCCTGGGCGGTGTCAAGTACAGCTATGCGACCGGAACGACCAACCTCACCCTGGCCGCCGTGGCGGCTGGTCTGAAGGCCAGCATCGTGGCTGGAGCGGGCGCCTTTACGGTTTCCGAACCGATTCCCCTGACGCAGTTCACGGCGGATTTCGGCGCCGCTGTCCTGAACGAATCGCCTTCGCACAGCTCGATCTACACCGCCCAATCCCTCGAATATGCGAAGTGGAGCACGTCGAGCGATGCGGACATCATCAACGCCACGACCGTTCCCCATCTCACGATCAAGGGAAGTGGAAACGGGGAGGTCGATGTCTACAAGTTTACGGTCACCGACGACATGCTCAACCCCGGCGGAGTCTCCACGCCGGTCAATGCCTCGTTCGACGTGGATCACGGCTACGACTACTGGGACGGCACGCTGTGGGCCAGCAAGCTTACCCTTTACGATTCCAACGGGACCCTGATCACAACGGGCCCCGGATATTCCGATCCCGCGGATCTTGCGGCGGGCGGTCAGGGGAGCACGACCTGGCTGGACGACTACCTCCAGTACCAGTTCACCACAGCGGGCGACTATTACGTCGAGGTGAGCAACTGGTTCTGGTGGATCAACTATTCCAACGGCCTGCCTGACGGGGTGGACTACGAACTGCAAGTGTCGATGGACCGTCATACGGAGGGGTCCTTCACGTTCTCGCCCACGCCTGTCCTGAAGGACCAGAACCCTGACGGAACGCCGCAGGTCATCGACGACAGCGACTTCTGGTATACCTTCTATAACGCCGAAATCGGCAACGGAACGGTGACCTCAACCACCCCCTACACTACGGTCGTGGCGACGGGCGATGGAACGACCGACAGCTACGCCTTTACGATCACAGGGGAGATGCTGTCCCGGAACGGCGCCACACTGGGCGCCACCACCGCGGAGAGCCCGACGCACACCTACTACACGAGTGCAACCCTTGACATCACGGGCAGCAAGGTTGCGGCGGGCGACGTCTGGACCGCGACCATCGACGGCCAAGACTACACCTATACCGTCCAGCCCACGGATGCCACCGTGTCCGACATCGCGGCAGGACTCGTCAACGCGATCGGAACCAAGACCCCCGAAGGAGCGCCGTCGGCGATTACAGCCATTACCTACAGCGCGACCCTGGGCGCCGGTGGAACCTTCACCATAGAGGATGCGAACGGCTTCTGGGTGGACCTCGAGCACGACGCAAAGACCGCCGGCATCATCACGAGGGCAGGATCCGTGAAGGACGCGGCTGCCGTCCAACTGAGCGGCGCCGACATCGTCTTCGGCGGAACCGTAGCCGTGGGTGACCGATGGATCGTCCTGCTCACTCAGGATGGCGTAACCACGACCTATTCCTACGCGACGACCACAACATCCCTGTCGGATGCGGCGGAAGGCCTGAAAACAAGAATCAATGGCAGCAAACCCGGCGGAAGCACCTATGCAGCCAGCCACACGGCCGGGAGCAACACCCTGAGCATCGCCGATTCGGCCGGCAACGCCTTCAGCGTGGAGATCCGGAATATCGGGCCCGCACCCGCAGGCACCTTCTCCATCCAAAACGCGGTTCCCTACCGGACCTACAGCAGCGCCGACATCCTCCTGCAGGGCACGGTCGCAGTGGGCGAGACATGGAACATCGCCGTTCGCGGGCAGGACGGAATATCCACCCTCTACAGCTTCACCGCGGCTACGACCAGCCTCGACGACGTGGCACAGGGACTGGTGAGCACCATCAACACGACGAAGCCGGGCGCAGCCACCTATACGGCCACGCACTTTGCCGATATCGTGCGGATCACGGATGCGACCACGGGACATTTCTTCAACCTCCAGGTCACTCCGGGCGCGGGTGGCAGTGCGACCCTCGGCGGAAATCCCGTCGAAACCGATTTTGACGATGTCCAGTGGACCCAGGCCGTCATGGCCCTCACCGGACCGTACCGGGCCGGCGAAACGTATAAGGTGACAATCAACGAAGGCAAAACCGGCGACCACACGTTCAGCTATGTGGCAGGCACCGGTGGTTATGCCGCCAGCCTCGACGGCGTAGCCCAGGCGCTGGCCAAAGCCATCCACGATTATGCCGGCGTGACCTACGATGCCTCCTACACCTCCGGCAGTTCCTTCACGATTACGGACACTGAAGGCGTGACAATTCAGCACGAGATCGCGGGAACGGCCTCACAGGGCGTCCTGCAGAACGCCTCTGCATGGGCCAAGACGACCTCCCTCGATCCGGTCGGGAGCGTCACCTCGGGCGAGATCTTTACCGTCACCCTGCGGAAGACGAGCGACAGCAGCGTGAAGTCCTACAGCTTCATGGCCGGGGCCACAGACGGCATTGCCGAAGTCCTGGCCGGCCTGCAGACGGCGATCAACGCGGACACCCCCTACCAGGCACAGGTCGATGCGGCAGCCGGAACGCTGACGGTCCTGAGCAGCACGAAGGCCGGGTTCGACCTCTTGACCAGTCGGGGGAACATCTCGGCCCCAGTGAGCGGATGGGCGCAGACCGTGACCCTGAGCGGCACACCCACAGCCGGCCAGGTGTGGACCATTGCCTTCCGGACCGATAGCGGGGTGGTCGAGACCTACAGCTATACCTCAACAGGCGCCGGTCTCGACGCGGTCGGAGGCGGCCTCGCCGCGGCGATCACGAACACGACTGGCAGCAGCTACACCTCCGTCTATGACGCATCAACAGACACGTTGACGGTGGTCCGGAAGAGCGACACCAACGGATTCACGCTTTTGACGACCCGAGCCGCGACCCTGGCCTCTGCAGGCGCTGGGTGGGCACAGACCCTCCAACTGAGCGGGACCCCGGCGGCCGATCAGCTCTGGACCCTGGTCCTGAGGACCAGCGCAGACGGTACAGGCGACAAGGTCTACACCTACCAGTCCACGGCCGGAAATACCATCGATCACGTTGGAAGCGCCTTTGCCACAGCGATTGCTGCAAGCGCGGACTACGAGGCTCACTACGACGCCCCAACGGACACCCTGACGATCGTCCGGCAGTCCGATAACACCGGCTTCAGCATCCTCACCGATCACGGTGCGATTGCGGACGTCTCCTCATGGGTCAAAACGGCGGCCTTCAGCGGCGCTGTCTCCGTCGATCAGATCTGGACCGTGACGACCAAGAAGACCAGCGACGGTTATGTCGAGTCCTACTCCTACAGGGCTGATGCAGATGACACCATAGACGACGTCCTCAGCGGTCTGGCCGCGACGATCGGGGGATCCTACACGGCTACAGCGGACACGACGAACGACACCCTTTCCGTGGTGCGAACCGACAAGACCGCCTTCACGATGCTGACGGACAGCGGGACACTGACCGGTGCGGAGTCCTGGGGCAAGACCATCAAACTCGGCGGCACGGTGGCTAAGAACCAGACATGGACCCTGGCGTTCGACGTTGGAGTGGTTACCTATACCTACTCGGCCGTATTCGGCAGCAGCGGCAGCACACCAGTTTTAGATGATGTTCTGGACAAATTCATTGCTGACATCAACGCCAAACGGAGCTCCAACAGCTGGAGTGTTTATGCGGTCAAGAACACGACCAACAACACACTGACCTTCTTCACCGGCGACCGGTCAGCCATCAGCAACATCGTGATGACGCCACCCACCAATGATCCTGTCAGCACCATGACCGACACCTCAGCTTGGTCGGAGACCTTCGAGGTGAACGGCGCTTCGATCGCCGGCCGCACCTGGACCCTGGCCCTGAACGACGGGACGAACGCCTTCTTCAGCTACACCGGTACGGCAGGTGATGCGAACATCACCGCCGTCATTACCGGGCTCATAAACAAGATCAATGCGTCCGCCCCATACAGGGCGTTCAATTCCACCGTAAACGGCAAGGATACCCTGACGGTGATCCGCAATGCCGATACAACCGCTTTTACGGCCTACACGGCTGCACCAACGGCAGGCTCGATGTCCGATGCCGGCGAACGGATCCGTACGATCCAACTCTCCGGTACACCCGACAAAAATGAGATCTGGAGCGTCGGACTGAAGCTCGGGACCAATGACACCGATTATTTCAATCACGTGACCGACGGATCGGCGGCGCCGACGCTCGCTGACGTCGTGACGGCCATGACCGGTCTGGTCGACGCATCGGCAAGTTATACCGCTACTGTTTTCGATGCGGCAAACAACATGATCCGGATCGTCCGGGAGGCGGGTGCGGAGACGCTTTCCACCTTCACGGCCGCAGGCAACCTGACGCAGGCAGACGCGTCAAGCTATGCCGAAACGATCCAACTCACCGGCACGCCCGCGACCAGCGAAATCTGGAGCGTCGGGCTGAAGCTGGGGACGAACGCCACCGACCATTTCAGTACGGTAACCGACGCGACCACCGCGCCGGCGCTGTCTGACGTCGTAACGGCCCTGACGGGACAAATCGACGATTCTGACAACTACATCGCGTTCGAATCCGGAAACAATACGATCACCGTGATCCGCCAGACGGGGAGCGACGCCCTGACCGCCTACACCGACGTCGGCGCCCTCGCGACGACCGACGCCGCGGCCTATTCCGATACAATCCAGCTCACCGGCGCAACGGTCGCCGGCCAGACGTGGAGTGTCGGGCTGAAACTGGGCGCAGCCGCCACCGATTATTTCAACTACGTCACGCGAACGGCCGCGCCCACGCTGGCGACGGTTATCACAGGGCTCAAGGACCTGATCGATGCCTCCGCCGGCTATAACACTTACGAAACCGGCAATGGCACCATCACGATCATCCGTGAGACCGGCACAGACGATCTCAACACCGGTACGGCCAGGCCCGCCTCCACCAGTTTCACGGATGCCTCCACCTGGGTGAAAACCCTGGAGATCAGCGGGACCGTCACCGGCCGGGAGACCTGGACCGCGACCCTCAACGACGGTACGGATGTTTCCTTCTCCACCATCGCCGGAATAGACGGGGGCGCACTGGATGCCCAGACCATCGCACAGCACCTTGCCGCGGCCATCGATACGAGCGGCTTCTACAAGGCTGGTGCCGTCGAGGTCAGCGCGGGCGTCTATGCCGTCACTATTCACCGCCAGGGAGATCACATCGCCTTCACCCCGTCGCTTGCCATTGCACCTGCGCCTACCCTGGTCAGCGAGGGGATATCCGGTTCGGCCCGTGTGGGCTGGGTCCATAAGATCGACCTGGACGACAGCGCGGTTACCGGAGACCGGTGGACCGTGACCGCGGACGGCGTCTCCTATCTGGATGGTTATGCCGCGATCGGTGACGGGATCTCCGTCGTCAGAAACGAACTGGTCACCCAGTTCAACACGCTGACCGCGGATTATACGGCAACGGCCGATCCGGCCGACCTATCGGTCGTCATCCTGACCCAGGACGATGGAGAGGTCATCCCGATCGCGGCGATCGATCAGATCCACACGTTCACCCAGCCGGCGGTCAACACGCCGGAGACGACGACCCGTTACGAGAGCGCGGAATTTACACTCGAAGGCCAGATCACCCCGGGCGACATCTGGACCGTCAAGCTCAATGGCAGGGCGTACAACACGACGGTTTCATCGACGGACAACATCAATGGGATCGCCAGCAAGCTGAAGGCGGCGATCGATGCCAGCGGCTACTACGACGTCACGATTCCCGCGGGAGCCGGTCATACCCTCACCGTCACGCTGAGGCCGACCGCCTGGTTCACCTCCTTCACCCTCGATGTCTCACAGGGCGGCGGAAAGGTTGCGGGCGTCTTCGACATCGATCATGCCAACGTGGTGTCTGGCAGCACGTGGGTCTCGCTGCCGGTCTATCGAACCGATAATTATTATGCATTCGGTTCTTATGTAGGATCGAACACCTATCTGGTCAATACCACCGCTTACATCGGGTACAGCGACTATCTAACCCTGAATCTTTATGCTCCGGACGGTTCGCTGATTGCCTCCAGCCTGAAGTCGGGCACTCAGGACGCGGGCAGCACGTGGGCGTACGATCCGTTCATCACGCAGGAACTGTCACAAGCCGGCACGTACCGGATCGATGCGGGCACTTACCGCCAGTACTTGCCCTACGTCGACAACTACATCTATAATTACGATCTGAACATTTTTGCCGGCTGGGTTCTGAGCAGTTCATCACCCCATTACACGACCCCCGCTCCGGAGTCGATCGGCGTGCCCGCGAAGCAGTCCTACGACCTGAACGTGTCCCTGCAGCGCCACGCCGTCAACAAGGAGGCCATCACCCTCGTCGGCAAAAACGTAACGTTCACGGAGGGGGCCTCGGTGGGTCAGGCGGCCGCTATTTTCGCCTACGACTCCCAGACCAACACCTACACACTCGACGGGAAGAAAACTATCGGGACTTCGGATGCCTTCGAGATCACCTACGACATGAGGAGCGAATTCCCGGGATACGAGCCGACCGCGGATACGTTCCAGGTCGTCCTTACCAACCGGCCTTCGGACGACATCACACTGGATGTCGTTCCCGTCCCCACGATGAGCTACAACGCCGATTTGGCCTTCTCGGCGAGGGACAACTACGGCCAGAACACGGCCGTCCAGGTGGATGTGGCGACACCCCAGGCGACGATTAAATTAACGGGTTCGGTCATGGCCGGCGAACAGTGGATTCTGACGCTGGACGATGCGCCGTTCTCCTATACCGCCGGAACGGGCGGCGATGACCTCGATACGGCCACCGTCGCCGGGAGATTGGCGGACCAGATCAACGCGGGCGCCCATGCCGCGGGCTACTACGCCTCGGCGACGGGCGACACCCTTCTCGTCACCCGCTATGACGTCGCCTCCGAGGGCTTCACAGGGGACCATCAGTCATTCGTAGCGCACCTGTCGATCATCCCGTATTCTCAGGGAGGAATGATCGTTACGCCTTCGGCGGACGAGAAGACCCTCGACATCGAACTGACCGGGACGCCGGCCCAGGGGGAGGTCTGGACACTGACGCTCGACGGCGTCACGACGTATTCCTCCGCTGTCGGTTACCGGGACAAACTGGCGGACATCGCCGTCGATCTGTTCGCCAAGGTCCGGAACAATACGACCTACCGCTCCTCCCTGACCGGCCGTGTCCTCACGCTGAGCAGGGTGGACGGCGCAACGCTGAGTGCCGTCTACGAAATCGATGCCAGCGGCGCTCCGGCCGTGACGCTTCCTGCGGACGCCGCGGGCGCTGCGATCACGCCGCAGTTGATTTTCGCGGCCGCCGACGGCCAGTGGAACTCCTGGAACAGGCAGCAGACGGTTCTGGTCTCGGCCGCCGACGATACCCTTCTCGAGGGGGGGGATTTGAAGGTATTCCCGGCGATGAGCGAACGGGTCAACAAGATCCGAGGTCCCGTCACCTTCGACGGCGGCGTCCGCTACAGCGAGGACCGCTTCCTGAACAACCCCTTCGTGATGCCGGGCGAGACGAACTGGAACCTGACCGACGGGGCGATCACCGCGTGGAACATCGTCAACGGCGCCGCCAGTCTGACGGACACGCATATCACCCACGTCGACGCCCAGCGCGGCAGCATGCCCGGATTCGACCCGCGGATGAACGACTACCCCTATGAGATCACGGTCATTAGTTCGCCCGGCGTCGGGACCACGATGGAACTGGCCCTGCCTGACGGGTTGACGGGTCATGCGCTGGCCGTCAAGGCGGAAGACGGAACGAGCACCTTCGCCGCGTCGGTCACAGTGTCCGATGGTCAGGGATCCGGCAGCGTTACGGGCCGCGGCGCCGTCGCGACGGTGTACACGTCCGTGGATCTCACACTGACCGGATCCGTCCTGAGGAACCAGGTGTGGGAAGTCAAGCTGGGCGGCGCCTCCTTCACCTATACGGCGGGTAGTGGGTCCGATCCGCTCACGCTCGACACGGTGGCCGAGAAGCTCGGGACTGCCATCAGTACCGGCGGATACACGGTGGCCGTGACCGACAAGCGTCTCTCCATTAATCGCGGCGCCGCCTTTACGGCGGAAGTGGCCCAGGGGAACGGCTGGCTGACCGGGACCCCGCTCGCTGCGGCAGGCGTGAACTGGCTGCTCGCGGAAATCGCCCTGAGCGGGACGGTGAACACCGGACAGATCTGGACCGTGAACCTGAACGGCGCGCCCTTCCAGTATACCGCGAAGACCGGGGACGATCTGGCCGCCGTGGCCAAGGGACTGGCCGACGCCGTCGACCTGGGGACCACCTATCATTCGGACATCGTCTACGACACCGTCCGCTTCACGGCAGCGTGGAAGGAAGACCCGGCCGTCGGCTACGGCTATTTTATCTCGCCGGTCAACCGGAACTACCTCGTCAAGGAAGCGGACCAGGTTGACATCCTGAACGTCTACAACCGGGCCAGCGTCTCCGATGATGTGCTCACGGTCACTGACACACGTCTGTACGGCCTCGGAATGGGATCCGATACGGTCATCAGCGGAAAATCCTTCCAGGGCGGCATCACCTACATGAACCTGGAGCAGTTGAACGTCAGCCTCGGTTCCGGTTCCGACACGGTCACCATCGAATCGACTCATCTGGGGACAACGTCGATCAGGACGGGCGACGGGGACGACACCGTCACCGTGAAGACCGTCTCCGGACACACCGCCATCGATGCCGGAAGCGCGGCGGTGAAGAACACCGTACACGTCGGGAGCGATGCGGGCCTTGTGGACCAGATCACGGGACTGCTTACGATCACGGGCAGCGGCGCCGATGCGCTCGACATCGACGACTCAGCGGACACCAATGTCAACACCGCGACCCTGACGGACAACACGCTCATCGGCCTCGACATGCCGACGGTGCAGGAGATCCAGACGTTCCGGGTCCAGGCCAAATCGGGGACCTATATCATCGGCATCGATCCGTCCCTGGCCGGTTACGGCGCCCCTCAGACGATCTCTTACGATGCCGATGGAACCGCTCTGGCCGCGGTCGAAAACGCCGTGAAGGCCTTGTTCGCGACGGACGACCTAACCGTGACAGAACTGCGGCGGGAGGCCCGAAACGGCGAAACCCACGCCATCACCTATGCCGTCACCTTCGTCCGCTCCATGGCCGGGATCGACATGCCGGAAATCGTGTGGGCCGAGTCCCGCGACGGTTCGGACGGATTGCCGGTCACGGGCCTCGTCAACTTCGCCGACGAGTCGGTCGAGGTGGCGATCACGACGACCCGCGAGGGGACAACGAGCCCGAACCTCGGAAACGTCCAGACGCTGACCGTCGATGCGACCGGCGGCACCTTCACCCTGACCGTGCTCGGCCAGACGACGGCTGCCATTGCGTGGGATGCATCGGCCAATGACGTTCGCACCGCGCTCGATCCAATCCTTAACCCGAACAACACCGACAACTCGAAGCCCTACACGCGCAACGTCAAGGTCGATAAGATCGGCAACGTCTTCTTCGTCGCCTTTCAGGGCGAACATAAGGACGCGGGCATCACCGCCATCGATACGACCGGCCTGACCGGCACTGTCGAGATGGCGACCCGGGTCAGCGGCATCAACTACTACAACATCGCGACCCTCGACATCGCTTTGGGCAGCGGGGACGATATCTTCAATGTGCAGGCAACCAGCGCCGTCACACACATCGACGCCGGAGCCGGCAACGACAGCGTCTATGTCTCATCGGATGCGAACGTTAACGCCGCCTGGGGCACCGACGGCTTCCTGAAGGGCAATGTTGTCTATTTCGACGGCGGCAACCGCCCCGAGGTGTCTTTCAACCTCGCCGAAGATACAGCCTCGGTCATTGTCGAGGTGGCCGACAGCGAGGGTGTCATCGTGCGGACGTTGACGCTCGGGGCCTTCTTCTCCGGCAACCATACAGCAACCTGGGACGGCAAGGCCGACGACGGGACGGTCTGCGCGACGGGGAATTACGCCTTCAACGTCACCGGTGTCAGGGGAGATGCCACGACGTTCGCCGCACGGACGCTCATGAACGGCACGCTCGACGGCATTGTCGAGGCATTGAACATCGAGGCCGGCACGGGAGAGAACCTCCTCATGGTGAGCGACGTGGCATCGCTCGTGGGCGACACGGTGACCCTGAAGAACAATTTGATCCAGGGCCTGGGCGGGGCGGATATCTCCTACACCGCGACCGGCGGCAATTTTTCAGGCGGCATCACCCTCTGGAGCGGTTTCGGCGCGGACACCGTAACGGTGTCGAGTACACGTTTGGATACCGTACCGGTGGACGTGGAAACCATTACGACCCTCAACACGGGCCTTGGCGACGATACAGTGACCGTCTCCCTCGATGCAGCGACGGATGGATTCTTCGTCCTCAACACGCAGGGTGCCTACGGCAGGGAGTTCTACCCCGAGGCAACCTATCCGGCGGCGACGGACAACGACACGGTGGACGCCTCTGCATCCAGCCTGTCCCTGGTCGTTTTCGGAGGTCAGGGCATAGACGACATCACCACGGGCAGCGGTTCGGACATCGTCTTCGGCGACCGCGGGCTGGTTATTTACAACGACGCTGTGGGGAACGCCGTCAGGGTTCTCGGAAACGGCGGACTGGACGACCGGACCGATGGCAGGAAACACCTGATCAGCAAATTTGTGACGGTTGCTCCGGAGGTCGGCGCCGATGACTTGATATCAACCGGGGACGGGAATGAAGTCATTGTGGGCGGTTACGGTTCGGACACGGTGACGGCGGGCGCCGGTGACCATGTGGTGATCGGGGACAACGTTCAGGTGGATTACGACACGGACGGCGCGCTGCTGACTCTGCAGACGACGGATACGGTGGATCATCCGGAGTACGGCGGGGACGACACCATCACGATTTTGGGTGACGGGAACAACCACATCCTGGGTGGGATGGGGTCGGATACGATCAGCACGGCGGCGACGACGGTCGGGACGACGGACGTGATCCTGGGCGACAACGGGATCGTGACGTATGCGGGTGCGACGGGCGCCCTGGAGTTGAGTCAGATCGTTTCGACGGTGCCGTCCCAGGGGAGTGAGACCGGTGCGGTGACGGGCGACGACACGATCGTGACGGGTGACGGCGACAAGCACATTGTGGGCGGTTACGGTTCGGACACGGTGACGGCGGGCGCCGGTGACCATGTGGTGATCGGGGACAACGTTCAGGTGGATTACGACACGGACGGCGCGCTGCTGACTCTGCAGACGACGGATACGGTGGATCATCCGGAGTACGGCGGGGACGACACCATCACGATTTTGGGTGACGGGAACAACCACATCCTGGGTGGGATGGGGTCGGATACGATCAGCACGGCGGCGACGACGGTCGGGACGACGGACGTGATCCTGGGCGACAACGGGATCGTGACGTATGCGGGTGCGACGGGCGCCCTGGAGTTGAGTCAGATCGTTTCGACGGTGCCGTCCCAGGGGAGTGAGACCGGTGCGGTGACGGGCGACGACACGATCGTGACGGGTGACGGCGACAAGCACATCGTGGGCGGTTACGGTTCGGACACGGTGACGGCGGGTGCCGGTGACCATGTGGTGATCGGGGACAACGGCCAGGTGGATTACGACACGGACGGCGCGGTGCTGTCGCTCCAGACGACGGATACGGTGGATCATCCGGAGTACGGCGGGGACGACACGATCACGTCGGGCGACGGGAACAATCTGATCCTGGCGGGGATGGGCGCCGACACGGTCGTGGAAGGAAACGGCACCGGCGTCATTCTCGGCGATAACGGCCGTGTCCTCTATGAGGGCCAGACGGGAAGTCTCCAGATCAGCCAGGTCGTCTCAACGCTGCCGGCCAGCGGCGGCGGTGACACGCTCATTTCCGGAAACGGAACAAAATATGTCGTCGCCGGTGTCGGTGCCGACACGGTCGCGACCGGGAACGGGAACGACATCGTTCTGGGCGACAACGGGACCATCCTGTCCGGTCCGGACGGAATTCTTGACCTTATCCAAAGCACGTCCCCCACGCTCGGGGCGGCGGATGCGGTTACGGCCGGTGAAGGAAGCAATATCCTGATCGGCGGTACGGGTGCGGACCGTATGAGCAGCGGCTCGGGGAAGGATATCCTTCTGGGCGACGGCGGGCAGGTCACCTTCTCGGCCGGAATGTTACGTTATGTCGAAACCATCGACAATTTCATCGGTGGAAACGATTTCCTCGACGGCGGACCGGGAGAAGACATCCTGTTCGGGGGCGCCGGAAACAACACATTTGTCGGTACACTGGCCGACGATGTCATGGTGGGATCCTACGGGCGGACGACCTTTGAGGGGGGCGCCATCAGCTCATTGGTCCGGCTCGATTCGACCGACCTCATCGCAAACACGATGACGGACCTCCAGGGCGGAAAAAGCGCTGTAAGTGAAATGGAGCCTGAAGTGTTCTACGGGGAAGGCGATGAGGATCAAGAGCCGGGCCTTGTCGGCGAGGGTGCGCAGTACGCGGCCTTTGTTCCCGAAAACCGGGGATACGAAAGCGCGGGCACGGGGGGTGTCGCCGGTTCTGGAATCATGGAACACGGGTCGCCCGGCGTGCTTTCGGCATCGAACAATCATCACGGCGACAACCTGACCGATCAGAGAGGGGATGCTGGTCCGTCGGTGACGGAAGACGGGGCTGGTCCGGCCGCGGATACGGGCGACGACGGGAAAACCGCACCGGAGGAGGGGACCCGGGACGACCGGGACGCGCTGGAAGGAAAGCCAGGTTCAGAAGGGACGACAGAGCAGACGCCACAGGATGGCGCAACGATCGAGGGACGGCCCTCCGGCTCATCCGGAGAGGCGCCGTCCGGATCTCCCCAGGAAGACGAGAAGGCGGGTGATGAACCGGCCGGCAAGAACGGGACCGGCGCAGAGGGCGATCCCAAGGCCGGAGAGACCGGCGGCATCGACAGCGCCGCGGGGAACGCAATCGCGGGCCTGATGGGATGGAAGATCATCTCCGGAGGGGACCTGGACAAGAGCAGCATCGTGAATTCAAAATCGTTCGAACGGCTGGCGAAGAAGCAGGAAGACAAGCGCTACAAGCGCTGGAAGAACGCCGGGTCCTGGCAATAGGGTTCGACACCTCTCTCCGATCGCCCCGCCCGAAAGGCGGGGCTTGTTTTTCGCGCCCTGCATGCGTCTCATAGACTCCGGGAGGCCGGGATTGACTGCGAATCTGAGGGCAGACATCATTCAAGTTCACCCCGCACCCGGGGAGATTCATTTTCTCGTGCGGGGAAGGCCCGTCGAGGGGAACGGCTCCCCCCCGCCGGCCGAGCCGATCGACAGAAGGATCATTCTCAACCCGTCGGCTGCCAAGGGCCTGGCTCGTCTTCTGGAGGTGGCCCTGAGAGACTACGAAGCGGCGCACGGCCCTGCATCGGGTTCTGTTCAAGCAGTGTCTGACGGCGGCCTGGAGCCTGGTCCGGCGAGCCGGCGGTCGATCCTTGAATCCGTGCGGGGGGAGGAGGCCCGTCGCCTCATCCGGTCGCTCGACGGACTCGGCGTGCACTACGGCTTTGAGCAGTCCTTCAAGGCGCTTCCCGGGCTGATTCTGGGAAACCGGTTCCTCGCCGGTTTCAACAAGGACAGCATCCGTCAGGGACTGGCCGAGAAAATGGCAACCCTCTGCCGTGCTCTCGATATGCCGGAATCGCAAACGGGGGAATTCATCCGGGGCCTGGCCGAGGCGAACATTGTTCTGTTCGGCTATGAACAGGGGGAGAGGGAATCGGTCTACAAGGCCTACCTCGAATTCGGCCACGCGTTCGAGCGGATCTTCCGGGAAGATCCCACGAATCGTTCCCCGTTTCTCATTCACCGCGGTTTCAAATGGGATATCGCGGACAAGACCCGGCACACGACGGCGCATTACCTGTGTCATCCCCATGGATCGGTGGAAGACCTTCTCCGGCGGCTGTCGGATGTTTTCTATGGCGGAACGCCCGGGATGCCGTTCGACATCGTCCGCGGACTCGTGGAACTGGCCTCGGCAAGGATGCGCGCGGAGGAGTTCCTCTACCTGGAGGTGGCGGAGGAGGGCAACGCCCGGCTGTCCTTCGATGTCAACATGTACCGGGCGAACCTGCGCGTCAGCGAGCTTTATCCGTTTCTCATGGCGATGTGTCGGTACTTTTCGGTTCCCGCGGCCGATTTCAACCGGCTATACGAATCCGCAAGGGACCTGATCTTTGGCCATGTCTCGGGAGGGGTCGATCGCCACGGACGGGAATTCCTGACGGTCTATTACGGCGTGAAGGGAAGCACCCGCTAGGCGACGTGAGGGCCGCGCGGGGAGGGGAACAGGGCGACCCGTTGTAAACGCCAAACGGGACAAAAAACCTCGGGGGAATGGATTCAGGCAGTCAGGTCGTGGAGCGGGATGTGAAGACAGGACGCGTCGATCTATCGAAATACCTCGTCATCTCCGTCTGGTTTGGCTGCAATAACGACTGCACGATCTGCATGCTGTCGGATCTCAAGCGCAGCCTGCCGCCCATCGGATTCGAAGGGTTTTGTCAGGTTGTCCGCGACGTCGTGGAACACCGGCATTTCGACAACCTGATCCTCTCCGGTGCGGAGGTGACCACCCTTGACGATCTGGAGCGGTATGTCCGTTTCGCGGCGTCCTTCGGATGGTTCCGGCGGATTCAGATCCAGACGAACGGCCGCCGCCTCGCCGATCGCCGCTATCTCGATCGCCTGGTCGCCGGCGGTGTAAACGAGTTCTTCATCAGCCTGCACGGGTTCGAGGAGGTCCACGATGCCGTCAGCCGGCGTCCGGGATCGTTCCGGGACACCATAGCGGGGCTGAGGAACCTGGAAGAACTGACGGACATGAACGTGATCACCAACACCGTCCTCAACCGCACCAACGTTCACCAGATCGGCGCGCTCCTGAGTTTTCTGTCCGGCCTCAGGATCGGCGAGTTGCACCTTTGGAACCTCTTCCCCATGGAGGAGTCCGACCGGAGGGATCTTTTGGTCAGTGTCCCGGAGTTCGCGCATCTCCTGCCGGACCTCCTTGCGGGCCTGGCGCCGGCAGGGAAGCCGCTTGTGTTGAAAAGTTTTCCCGAGTGCCTCGCGGCCGGTCCGCCCGCCGTCTTCGACGACTGGTTTCCGGTGACGGTCCTCCCCAACCGGTTCTGGGAGGAATTCCAGCGGAGCGGTTTCGGAACCTGCATCTACCGGGATCAGTGCGCCGCCGCCGAAACCTGCTGGGGGCTTTCTCGCGCCTATATCCGGAAGTACGGGGATGAACGGGATATTCTTGCGCCTGTCAGGCGAGACGAACGCCCCGTCCCGGACCGTTCCCCGGAGGTCATCCCATGACGCGACGGGAACGGATGACGGGCCAGGATCTTTTCTTCAACTACTGCCTGTGGGCGTACGAGCCGGTCGCCCCGTGGCAGGACAAGTGGCGGTCCGCCAACCTGCTCTTCCATTCCTTCGAGCATGCCGGCGCCGACGATGGGATGTTCGACCTGGTGGAGCGCCTCCGCGGGACCGTCGGCCCGTCGATGACCGTCTGGGGGGTGAAATGGGCGGGCGGGAGGATCGGATGGGAGTACTACTTCTACGATTACCGCCGGCGGGAGCGGGAACGGTCCGCGGCGAAGGTTCTCCGGGGCATGGCGCCGCTCGTCCGATCCACCGTAAGGCTCAACGAAAACCATCACTACTTCATGTTTTCCCTGGACATCGATGACGCCCTCGTCGCGGGAGCCCGGAGCGTGGACGAGATCCACATGTACATCGGCAATCCGGGCAGCGACGTTTCCTCGGGGATCTGCTACGCCGTCACCCCGGCCGGGGCCCGACTGGAGAATTTCTACTTCTTCTTCGACGCCCGGCGACACCGGGAGGACATCCTGAACAAGATCGCCTGCTCCGCCCAGATCGATCAGGGGGCCGTCGAACTCGGAGAGATCTTCCGGTCCGAACTCCGGGACTGCCGGACCATCTGCCTGGCGAACAAACAGCGGACCGACTGCATCTACTTCTCCGGCATCACCGTGGATCAGCTCATCTTCTTCCTGAACTGGCTGGATTACCCGAGACCGCTGCGCTCCTTTGTGGAGCGGAACCGGTCCCGCCTGGATCATCTGCTGTACGACGTCGGGTTCGACTACCGGATGGAGGGAGGCCGACTGCGCATTGAAAAGAGCGGCTACTATGGCATTTTCTGACGCCCGGGCCCTGCTCCGGGGTGCGGTCGGATCGAAACGCGGGCACCGGAATCCCTGTGCGAATCGAACGGTGCATCGGCCATGAGCGTACCGGAAACAGAACCGCTCGCCCGGGAGCGGGAATTCGACTTCCTGCGTGTGGACGAGTTTCTGGGGGATCTCCTGCCGTCCCGCGCCCTGGGCGCCGCCCTCGATTCCGGACTCATCGATTTTCTCATGCAAGACGGGCCTTCCACCCCGGAGACGCTGGCGGGCCGGTTTGCGGCGGATGAGAAGGGGATGCGCCTATTGCTGGACCAGCTCCTCGCCAATCGGGTGGTGACGGACGATCACGGGCGGTTTGCGCTCTCGGATCGATTTCTGAAGGCGCTGTCGTACCGCGATCTGATGGAACTGAAGCTGGAGATGGCGAACTTCGGGGCTTTCGACATTCTCCGATTCTTTCCGGACCTGGTGTTCCGTCCCGGGGAATTTGCGCGCAAGTCGGACTTCTACGGGCTTTTCGCCTACGACCGTTGCTTCGAACGGAGCGAGGACGCCGCTTGGCTGACCCGGCGCTGGATGCGCATCACCACCGTCCTGACGAAGTACGAGGCCCAAGCCTGCCTGAAATACCACGATTTCGGCGGTTACCGGCGAATCCTCGACGTCGGGGGAAACAGCGGCGAATTTGCCCTCCGCATCTGCCGGAGCCATCCGAGCGCAGAGGTCACGGTGTTCGATCTGCCCCTCGTGTGCGAGATCGGGGCCGCCCACGTACAGGGGGAGCCGGAGGCGCAGCGCATCTCCTTCGTGAAGGGGAACGCGCTCAGGGATCCCTGGCCGTCGGATTTCGACCTCGTGTCTTTCAAGTCGATGCTTCACGACTGGCCGGAGGAAGCGGCCGGGAAAATGATGACATCCGCGGCGGAGGCCCTGCGACCGGGGGGGACGCTGCTGGTCTTCGAGAGGGGACCGTTCGAGATGTCGGGAACGCCTCTGGCGTACGCACATATCCCCTTCCTGCTCTTCCACAGCAGTTTCCGTTCCCCCCGCTTCTACACGCAGCGGTTGCAGGCGCTGGGCTTCCGGGACATCGGGGTCCGGACCATCGACCTTGGGACACCCTTCTATCTGGTGACGGGTGTGCGATGATCCGAGGAGGGAACCCCTTTCTGTGCGGCCGTCCCGTTGACAGGAGGCGTTGAATCGGATAGGAAATCAGACGAAGCGACCCAACCCAAACGTACATTTCATCCAGGAGGAGGAGACCATGGCTCAGAAAAGCGACAAGACCGTCCAGGCTGTCATTCCGGAGACCGACGCCGGAAACGTGAAGGCAAAGATCCGCTGGGATGTTGGAAAGATGCAGACGACCTACGCAAACGTGTGCAACGTCTCCAGCACACGGGAAGAATTCACGTTTCTGTTCGGCATCAACAAGGCCTGGAACCCCGAGCAGCGAGAACTGACCGTGGACATCAGCGACCGGGTCATCCTGAATCCCTATGCGGCAAAGCGTCTCTCTCTCCTGCTTAGAAACATCGTTCGACAGCACGAGGTCCGCTTTGGAGAGATCAATATTGAGCCCGTCGTGAAGCCGGTCGAAAACGCCTAGGGACCGCGGGCGTCGATCCTAACTTCCGCAGGTGACCCGGCCGCGGATCATCGGGAGATCTTGGGATCAGGAGCGCCCGCCTGACGGGTCGCCCGTGACGCTCATCAGGGCCTCCAGGAGCACCGTCTCGAACGCCCGGTTTCCGTCGATGATGCGGTCGGCCCTTGTGCGGATCCGGTCCCGCTGGAGGTCCATCAGATCATGAATGCCCCCGAGGTAATGTTCCAGATAGGTGTGTAGCCAGGCGAGAAAGTCGAGAGCGTTTCGGGGGTCTTTTCTTGCGAGGACCACCGAGGCGAATTCCCGGACCTTCCGGGCCAGGGCGACATCCAGCGGCACGTCGATCCAGAGCAGCAGGTCGATATAGCGACCCGTCTCCCGATGCTCCCTTCCGAGGGGCGTTTCGAAAATGATGTGCCTCCCGGGGGTCAACGCCCGGCGGGTCAGGGGATGGATGACGGGATCGCCGTGTTTGAGCGCATCGAGATCGCGGGCGAGTTCGGGCAGGCGGATATCGTTGACGTCCGCTCCCGCCTGGATCCATTGGGCGAGCCGGTCTATCGGCTCCTGTGTCGCCCGTTCGTAGTGATCGTAGTGGATGACGACGGCGTCTTCCAGCCGTTCCGCCAGAGCATGAACCAGGGAGGTCTTCCCCGCTCCGGCCGGTCCTGCGATGCCGATCACGCGTCTTTCCGTGCTGTCCATGGACCGCCTCGATTCCCGGGATGAGGTTCGCCGCAAGGGTTCTCCCGCAGTGGACCCGATTATAGGGCAATTCCGTTCCGGGTTCAAATGCTTTCCACGATTCATTTCCGCAGAGACCGCATCAAGCGCGAAATCTCCGCTCCCCGCTCCCACCCTGAAGTCGTACGGTCGGATGAAGAAAGCAATCCGTTGACAGGCCTGGGGCTATGGTATATATCTGCATGAAAACGCTCGGATGGTCATACAATGGGCAGACGCCCGGAAGGAGGAAACATGGTTCAGAGGAAAGACGCCGACATCGAAAAAAAGGCCTTGGGGGACGGGTCGGAGGAAGATCAGGATAACGCGAAAGCGACTATCCAGTGGGACGTTTCGAAGATGGAGTCGTCGTATGCCAACGTGTGCAATGTCTCCTGCACGCGCGAAGAATTCACCCTCCTGTTCGGGATGAACAAGACCTGGGACGCCGGTCAGCGTAAGCTGACGGTTGACATGACGGATCGCATCATCGTCAATCCATACGCCGCGAAACGGCTGTACCTGCTCCTCGGCAACGTCATCCGCCAGTACGAGGACCGTTTCGGCGAGATTCACCTGGATGTCGCCGAAGAGAAATGATGCGACGAGTCCAATGATCGTGCAACGCCGCGCCGTATCCGCTTTTTGCGGATACGGCGGCGGGCGGCGGCCCGGCATTTCGGAGTCGATCGCAATATTTCTAAGTCATCTTCAACACGGCCCCTCCGTCATTCGGTTTCTTCCCGGAGGCCGCCCGGTTGAGCGCCGATGCGTCAGGCAGGGAAACGATTCGGCGGTCAAATCCTTTCCGAAGCGGGAAAAGACCCGATCAGCGAGCAGCACCACCCTTTGAAAGACACCAGAGATGGATATCACCAAGGCATGGGAGGATTTGCAAACCGCTCAGGATCGTGACGAGTTTGTCGCGGCTTGGCTGACGGTTCAATGCTCCCTGATCCGGGGATGTCTTCAAGGAGTGCTCGTTCTCAAGGATGGGGCGATGGAGACGTACATGCCCGTCGCCTCGTGGCCGGAGAAGGGCGCCTTCGAGAGACTCACGGATATCCTGAACCGGACGCTTTCCGAAAAAGAAGGCCTGCTTGTCCGGCTGACTCCCTCCGAAACAACACCCGGCGATGACGCCCCGGGGTACGCCCTGGCTTATCCGATCGTTGTTGATGAACTCCTCGTCGGAGCGGTCGCCGTCGAGGTGACGGCGTCTTCGGAGGCGTTTCTCAGGCAGGCCATGGAGGCGCTTCAGTGGGGCGCGGTCTGGCTGGAGAACCTGACCCGACGCGAACAGGGCATCGAAGACCAGGGGACGCTGAAACGCCTGAAGGCGGCGGTGGACATTCTTGCCGTCGCGCTGGCCGAGGGGAGCTTTCAGGAGGCTGCCACCGCGTTTGTCACGGAGGTGGCCACAAGACTGTCCTGCGACCGGGTCAGTTTCGGCCTGGTCAAGGGAAGTTCGGTTCGCGTCAAGGCCATTTCCCATACCGCCATCGTCGGCAAGAAGATGAATCTCGTGCGCTCGATCGGGGCCGTCATGGAGGAGGCCGTCATGCAGCGGACGGAGATCGTTTATCCTCCACCCCCCGATGCGGAGGCGGCGGTCGTCCGCAATCATGAGCGCATGATCCAGATCCACGGCGACCGTTCGATGCTGACGCTTCCCTTGTATGCGCGTGACCGGTACTATGCCGCCCTGACGCTGGAAAGACAGGACGACCGCCCCTTCACGAAAGACGAACAGTCGTACATCAAGAGCGTGGCGGCCCTGACCGGTCCGGCCCTGGAAAACAAATTCGAGACCGACCGTCCGATCGTCTTCATTGCCCTTGCCGCACTCAAGCGGCAGGCCGAAAAAATCTTTGGAGCCGGATATGTGGGCCGCAAGGTCGCGATCCTGGCCGTTGCGCTGCTCGTCGTATTCTTTTCCCTGGCCAGGCAGGACTACCGCCTGACCGCGGATGCCGTCCTGGAGGGATCGGTCACCCGCTCCATCGTCGTTCCGATCGACGGCTATATCCAGGAGAGCTTCGTCAAGGCGGGCCACACGATTCAGAAGGACGCCGTGATGTGCCGAATGGACGGGCGAGACCTCGAGCTGGAGAGACAAAACTGGCTGAGCCGCAAGCGGCAGTACGAACGTCAATATCAGGAGGCCGTGGCAAAGCATAACCGTGCCGAGGCCAGCATCATCAGCGCCCAGCTCGATCAAGCGGAGGCCCAGATCGCGCTGGTGGACAAAAAGCGGTCACAGATCGTGATCCGCGCGCCCTTTACCGGGATCGTCATCAAAGGCGATCTCAGCCAGCGGCTGGGCGGCGCCGTGGGGAAGGGGGAGGAGATCTTCCAGATGGCCCCCCTCGACGCCTACCGTTTGATTCTGAAGGTGGACGAACAGCGCATCACGGACGTCAGCGAGGGGCAGAAGGGCCTCCTCGTCCTCTCCTCCATGGCCGGCCATCCCTTCGGATTCACCGTCCGGAAGATTACGCCGATCACCACCGCTTCAGAGGGACGAAACTATTTTCGCGTGGAGGCGGATCTCGAACAGGCGTCTCCCCGGCTCAGGCCCGGGATGGAGGGAATTGGAAAGATCGACGTGGACCGGAGGCGGATCATCTCCATCTGGACGCGCGACCTGATCGACTGGCTCCGCCTCCGTCTCTGGTCCTGGCTCCCTTAGGGGGCGTTCATGCCGGAAAAAACCCTGTACAGCAACTCCTGGTATCGCGTCGCGGATCTCAAGCCTTTCGTCCGGAATCATGCGGAGATCCACCGTCAGGATTACCGGGGCCAGGTGTGGTACGTCCTCGAGGACCACGCCAGCGGCCGCTTCCACCGGTTTACGGAAGACACCTATTACATCATCGGCCTGATGAACGGCGATCGGTCGCTGCAGAAAATATGGGAGGCCGCCTGCAACAGGCTGGGCGAGGACATGCCAACCCAGGACGAGATGATCCTGCTGCTTTCCCAGCTGCACCAGGCGGATGTGCTCCAAGCCGATATCGCTCCCGATATCGAGAATCTTCACCGCAGGCAGCAGAAGGACCGGAAGGCCCGCTTCTGGAACGCCGTCCGCTCGCCCCTGGCCCTGCGACTCCCCCTCCTGGATCCGGACCGGTTTCTCGAAAAAACCATGGGACTGGTGCGCCCCTTCTTCAGCCTGCCGGCGGGATTGATCTGGCTCGTCATTGTCACGGCGGCCGTTGTGATGGCCGTAACGCATTGGCGGGAACTGACCTCGAACCTCGCGGACCGCGTCCTGCTTCTGGAAAACATCCTTGTCTTCTGGCTGATTTATCCCGTGGTCAAGGTGTTTCATGAATTCGGTCATGCCTATGCCGTCAAGCGATGGGGCGGCGAGGTTCACGAAATGGGCGTGATGTTCATCGTCTTCATGCCCATCCCGTATGTCGATGCCTCGGCGTCGACGGCCTTTCGCGACCGCTGGAAACGCATCGTCGTCGGGGCGTCCGGCATCGCCGTCGAGTTGATGATCGCGTCGCTGGCGATGCTTTTGTGGCTGAACCTCGAAGCGGGCGCCGCGAGGGCCATTGCCTACAATACGATGATCATCACCGGGGTCTCGACTCTGTTTTTCAACGGGAATCCCCTGCTCAAATTCGATGCCTATTACGTCCTTTGCGATCTGATCGAGATCCCGAATCTGGGAACGCGCGCCAATCGGTATCTCGGATATCTGGCGCAGCGCTATCTGATCAGGAGCGAGGAAGCGGAGTATCCGATCTCCGACAGGGGAGAGGCGCTCTGGCTGTTCTTCTATGGCGTCAGCTCCTTTTGTTACCGGGTCTACATCACCCTGCGCATCGCCTTGTTCGTTGCCGGAAGGTTTTTCTTTATCGGCGTGCTGATTGCCCTGTGGGCGATGGTCGGGATGCTGGTCGTCCCGCTGGTTCGGGTGGTCCGCCAGGTGATGTCCCAACGCGATCTCTACCAGTTGCGCGCCCGGATTCTGACGCTGGGGATCGTCGTCGCACTGGGTCTCCTGCTCTTCCTGACGGTTCTTTCCTTCCCGTCCTTCACGACGGCTGAAGGCATCCTCTGGCCCGGAGACGAGGCCCAGGTACGCACCGGCGCCGAGGGGCTCATCCGGGAAATCGCCGCCGTACCCGGAACGCGCGTCAAGACGGGACAAATCCTGCTCCGGTGCGAGAATTCCGATCTGGCGTTCCAGGTGAAGATCCTCGAGGCGGAACGACGTGAATACGAAGCGCGCTACCGGAATGCGTTTGCCAAGGACCGCAACGAAGAGAGGATCATGCGGGAGGAAATCGCCCGGATAGACGAGGCGCTTTACAAGGCGAGGGCAGAGATGTCGGCCCTAGATGTCCGCAGCGCCGCGGAGGGCGTCCTGATTCTGCCTCAGGCGGAAGATCTGCCCGGACGGTTCGTCAAGCGCGGGGAGGCCCTGGGTTATGTGGTCGATTACGAGAAGGTAAATGTGCGCGTGGTCATCCCCCAGACTGACGTCGACCGCGTCCGAACCGATGTGCGTTCGGTCCGGTTGCGTCTGGCCGAGACGCCCTCCGTCGAGCTGACGTCCGAGATCATCCGCGAAGTCCCGGCCGCATCGCGCCATCTTCCCAGTCTGGCCCTTTCACTGGAGGGGGGGGGCGCCATTGCGCTCGATCCCTCGGCGAATGAGGAAAAAAAATCGTTCGAGAACTATTTTCATTTCGACCTCCGGATGCCGGAGAGAAGCCAGGTGCGGATCGGAGAGCGGGTCTACGTGAGATTCGAACATGCCCCTGAATCGCTCGCACACCGGGGGTACAGAACGGTGCGGCACCTCTTTCTGAGAACCTTCGACCTGTGATGCAGAATCGTGGACGCGGCCGGGTGGAAGATGGATGACAGGGTCGGCAAGGCGGAAAAAACCCTTGAGAAGGCAGATCGATGATGCGCGACGTCACGACCTGGCCGCCGGCGGATTATTTCGTTCGGCCGGAACGGCGGGGGCACAGAAGGACCCTGCTCGACCGCATGGCCAGAGAACTGTCCGGCTACGCGATCCGACCCGCAAAGGTCCGCCTTCTCCGCCAGGATCGGATCGTCGAGGGCATCAGGCGCCATGAGGGGGCGCTGCGCGTCAAGACAGACGACGAACTCAAGGACCTGGCCGCATCCATCCGGCAACGGCTCCGCGCGGAAGGGCTCAAGGGCACCGTCGTGGAGGAGGCCTTTGCCCTGGTCCGGGAGGTTGCGGGCCGGACGGTAGGGATGCGGCATTTCGACTGCCAGCTGATCGGCGGCGTGGCGCTGTTGAATGGCTTCCTGGTGGAAATGGACACAGGCGAAGGGAAGACGCTCGTGGCGACGCTGCCCGCGGCGACCGCCGCCATGGCCGGTCTGCCGGTGCATGTGATCACGGTCAACGATTATCTCACGGCGAGGGATGCGGACTGGATGGGAGAGATCTACCGCTTTCTCGGTCATTCCGTGGGTTGCATCACCCATGAGAAGACGCCGGCCGAGCGACGGAAGGCCTACCGCGCCGACATCACCTACTGCACCAACAAGGAGCTCGTTTTCGATTATCTCCGGGACCGGCTTCTGCTCGGAGAATCGGCGGACCCCCTCCGGCTGTACGGGGAGCATCTCTACGATACGAAGGGAAAGAGCGACAGGCTGCTCCTGCGGGGACTCCATTACGGAATTGTCGACGAGGCGGACAGCGTCCTCGTGGACGAGGCCCGGACGCCGCTCATCCTCTCGAAGAAAGAGGCCGCCGGACGGGAAGTGGAGGTTGCGCGGCAGGCCTTGTCCGCCGCCGCAAAACTGGTGGAGGGCGACGACTATCGTCTGGAGTACGAGAAGGATCAGGGGTTGAGAAGGGTCATCGTCACGGAGGCCGGCCGCGAGACGATCCGCCGGATCACGGGCGGCTTCGGCATCCAGTGGCGGGGCGCCGTTCGACGGGAAGAACTGGTGAAGAAGGCGCTCGCGGCAACCCGACTGTTCAATCGCGACGAGCATTATCTGGTTCGGGACGGGAAGGTCCAGATCGTCGACGAATTCACCGGGCGGGTCATGCCGGACCGGTCCTGGGAGGGGGGGCTCCACCAGTTGATCGAGGTGAAGGAGGGCTGTGAGATCACCGGGCTGCAGGAAACGGCGGCCCGCATCAGCTACCAGCGTTTTTTCATGAAATATCTCGGGCTGTGCGGGATGACCGGAACGGCCGAAGAGGTGCGCAGGGAACTCTGGTCGATCTACGCCCTCCCGTTCATCCGGGTGCCGACGAACAAACCGGTCCGGCGTCGTTCGAGCCCGGATCGCCTGTTCGCATCGGACGATGAAAAATGGCGGGCGGTGGTGCGTCGGGTCCGGGAAATCCACGATGAGGGGCGTCCGGTTCTCGTCGGGACGAGGACGGTGGCCGCCTCCGAGCACCTCGGCGCCCTGCTGGCGCAGGCGGGGCTTTCCTTCCAGATTCTGAATGCAAAACAGGATGGGGAGGAGGCCGGCATCGTGGAACGGGCGGGTGAAGCGGGCCGGATCACCATTGCCACCAACATGGCCGGACGGGGCACGGACATCAAGCTGGCTCCCGGGGTCGCCGAAAAGGGGGGACTTCACGTTCTGATGACGGAACGGCACGAAGCGGGGCGAATAGACCGGCAGCTGGCCGGAAGGTGCGGAAGACAGGGGGATCCCGGCAGCTATGAGGCCTTTTTGTCTCTACGCGACCCGCTGATGGAAAATGCATTCACGGGTTTCTGGGGGGGGGTGGAAAGGTTGTCCCGAAGATCGGGCTATGATATAAGACGGATCGCGGGACGGAGGATGATGCTTAGGGCGCAGAAAAGGGTCGAAAAGGCCCACGCGGGGGTCCGGAAAAGACTGCTCAAATATGACGAGCAGTTGGGGGATGCCCTGTCTTTTTCGGGAAGGACGGAGTGAAGCATGCAGTCAACCCACAGGATCCTAACGGTGCTGCTCATCTGCCTGTCGGCCTTTTTGTGCCTTGGCGCCGCGCCGACCGAGTCCCTGAAGGGTCTCCTCGAACCGAGCGAGATCGTGGAACTGGGGAGTCAGACACCCGGAATCATCGAGGAATTTCTGGCGGAGCGGGGGGACCGCGTCAAGAAGGGTCAGGTTCTCGTCCAACTGCAGGCGGCGGTGGAGAAGGCCACGGTGGATTTGGCCGTCGCCCGTCTCGAATTCGGCAAGCGGAAGGTTCAGCGGAACGAGGAGCTGTATCAAAAGCAACTGATCTCCATTCACGAAAAGGACGAGATGGAGACGGAGGTCAAGATCGCGGAACTGCAGCTCAGGGAAGCGATGGAGAAGCTCCGGCTGCGCACCATCAAAAGCCCCATCGACGGCGTGGTCGTAAAACGGCTGCGCTCGCCGGGAGAATACGTCGGAGAAGAGCCCATCATGACGCTCGCCGCTGTCGATCCGATCAACGTCGAGGTCTTCGTCCCCGCGTCATGGTACAGGAGAATCCGCAAGGGGATGCAGGTGGAGGTCAGGCCTGAAGCGCCTCTCAGCGGGGTCTATCGGGCCAGGGTCGCGGTGGTCGATGAGGTGATCGACGCGGCCAGCGGAACCTTCGGGGTCCGGGCGGAACTGCCGAATCCGGATCATCGCGTCAACGCGGGGCTGAACTGCACGGTTCGATTTCTCCCGTAGCGATCCACAGGGGCGGATCCGGTGAACCGTCGAGAACAAACCAGGGCGTTCCCGCCGGGGAACCCACTCAAAGAAAAAGGGGAGAAGGCATGAAAAAGATCATCGTATTTGTCGCCATGTGTGTTTTGCTCTGTTCGTGCGCCTCGTCGGCCATCCACAAGACCAACGCCAACCTGATGAGGCTGAAAACCGGAATGTCTCAGGACGAGGCCATGACGATCATGGGTCCGCCGACCTTGAGCGAACGGTACGATGCAGCGGACGGAAATCAGGTTTCCATCCTCTATTATCGTACGGAGAGGAAGGAAACGACCGTCCTGTCCGCGAAGGATGAATGCACCCCCGTGGTCTTTACGAACGGAAAGCTGGTGGGGTGGGGAGACAGGCTGACCGCCGCGGACATCAACCTCCTCAAGGTCAAGACGAAGTAGGCCCGACCCTCAGAGACCGGGGGAACCGAGCCACGCCGCAAGATCGGTCAGGGCGCGCGCCGCGTAGCGGTCGCCTCGGTCCTGTTTGCGGACCCGCCCGGCCAGAGGGGTCAAGAGACCGAAATTGACGTTCATCGGCTGAAAGGTGGCCGGGTCCGATACCGTCAGGAAACGGATCAGCGACCCCAGGGCCGTCGTCGGCGGCGGGGGAAGGAACGTCTTGCCGTCCACGTGACGGGAAAGGCTCAGCCCGGCGATCAGCCCCATGGCCGCGGACTCCACGTAACCCTCGACGCCGGTGATCTGTCCCGCGAAGAAGATCCTGTCGTCCGTTTTCAGTTGCAGGGTCTCTCTCAGCACGGCGGGCGCATTGAGAAACGTGTTGCGGTGGACGCTGCCGTAGCGCGCAAACTCGGCCTGTTCGAGCCCCGGAATCATTCTGAAGATGCGGCGCTGCTCCGGCCAGGTCAGTTTGGTCTGGAAACCGACCATGTTGAAGAGGGTCGCGGCGAGGTTTTCCTGGCGAAGCTGAACGACGGCGTAGGGCTGTTGGCCGGTGCGGGGATCGGTGAGGCCGACCGGTTTCAGGGGACCGAAGGTCAGGGTGCGCGGTCCCCTCTCGGCCAGAACCTCGATTGGCAGGCAACCCTCGAAGCATTTCACCTCCTCGAAGGCATGCAGAGGCACCTTTTCACCGGTCAATACGGCGTTCAGGAACCTCTCGTATTCCTCGCGATTGAGCGGGCAGTTCAGATAATCGCCGCCGCCCTCGGGGTCGTAGCGGGAGGCGCGGAAAACCCGTGTTTTGTCGATGGAGTCCCCGGTCACGATCGGCGCGATGGCGTCGTAGAAGGCCAGATGCGCCGCCCCCGTCCGTTCGGCCAACTTCGCGGCGAAGGCGTCGGAGGTCAGGGGGCCCGTGGCGATCAGGACCGGACCGTCCGGCGGGATTTCCCGAACTTCCCCACGGACGAGGCCGAAGCCCGGTTTGCTCAGAAGGGCGTCCTCCACCTGTCGCGAGAAGGCCTCGCGGTCGACGGCGAGCGCCCGGCCGGCGGGTACGGCGGAGGCATCGGCGGCGGCCAGGATGAGGGAGTTGAGCGCGCGCATCTCCGTCTTGAGGAGACCCACGGCGTTCTGGATCCGGTCGGAACGCAGGGAATTGCTGCAAACGAGCTCCGCGAGGCGAGGGGACGTGTGCGCCGGGGAGAAGCGCGCGGGCTTCATCTCGACGAGGGTGACCCGGTGGCCGGTCGCGAGAAGCTGCCAAGCCGCTTCGCAGCCCGCGAGACCTCCGCCGATGATCGTGATGGTCAATCCGGCTGACGGCAAGGCTCAGGCTCCTCGGATCCGGTCCCTAGGGGTTCGACGGTTTGTATTTGCGGATCGTCCTGCATTCCGGATAGCCGGTGCACCCCAGGAATTTTCCAAAACGGCCTGTTTTGATCGCCATCGGCCTGCCGCATGCGTCACAGAGGGTGTCGGTGATGACGGCTTCCGCGGCGGGGGCGCCGGCCTTTCCGCCCCGTGGAATCCGGACGATGTGTTTGCAGTCCGGGTAGCCGGAACACCCCAGAAAGTTCCCGTAGCGGCCCCGCTTCACGACCATCGGTTTTCCGCATTTTTCGCAGAGGTCGGCGCCCTCCGGCACCTCCGTCGAGGCGGTGATCGGGTTTCCGTCCGGGCCGATGTTCATCGTGTGGCGGCAATCGGGATACCCCGAACACCCCAGAAATTTCCCGAAACGTCCCTGGCGGGCGAGCATCGGTTTGCCGCACAGCGGACAGGCGACGTCCGTCACGGCGTCCTGCGCCGGCTGGATATCGCCGTTGTCGTCCTGCGTGAAGTTCTTCGTGTTCTTGCAGTCAGGATAGTTTGTGCAGGCGAGAAAGCGTCCGTTCTTCCCCCATTTGATGACCATGGGCTTGCCGCATTTCTCGCAGACGAGTTCGGTCGGAATCTCCTCGCGTTTGACGTTCGTCATGTTGGCCTTCGCTTTCCGGAGTTCCTCCGTGAACGGTCGATAGAAGTTGATCAAGATGTCCAGTCGCCGGGCCTGTCCCTCCTCGACGCGGTCGAGCTCCGTCTCCATCCCGGCGGTAAAGGCGACGTCCAGGATCCGCGGAAAGTTTTTCACGAGAAGATCGGTGACGAGCATCCCGAGTTCCGTCGGGAAGAACCGTCCCTTCTCCAGGCGGACGTATTCGCGGTCCTGGATGGTGCTCAGGATGGTCGCGTAGGTGCTGGGCCGGCCGATACCGTTTTCCTCGAGTTCCCGGACCAGCGAGGCCTCGGAGAAACGGGGCGGCGGCTGGGTAAACTTCTGTTCGGGCTTGAGCTCGAGCAGGGTCAGGGCTTCCCCCTCGCGGACCTCCGGGAGGAGCTTGCCGACCCCGTTTTCATCGCCGTTGTCTTCCTTGCCCTCGGTGTAGACGATCGTGAAGCCAGGGAATTTCATCACGGCCCCCTGCGCGCGGAAGAGGCACGCGGCGGCCTCAATGTCCACGGTGGTCTGATCGAGGACGGCGGGATTCATCTGCGAGGCCAGAAAGCGGTTCCAGATGAGCTGGTAGAGACGGAATTGATCGTTGCTGAGGAACGACTTGACGGTCTGGGGCGGATGGGACATCGAAGCCGGGCGGATGGCCTCGTGGGCATCCTGGGCCTTTCCGGAGACCTTGAACGTCCGCGCCTTGGGCGGGAGGAAGTCCGGATCGTAGTTCCGCCGGATGAACTCCCGCGCCTCGGTCAGGGCGTCGGCGGCGATGCGGACCGAATCGGTTCTCATATAGGTGATGAGCCCCACAGGACCTTCCGCGCCGAGTTCGATCCCCTCGTAGAGGCGCTGGGCCGTGGACATGGTTTTCTTGGCCGAGAAATGGAGCCAGCGCGAGGCCTCCTGCTGAAGTTTGCTCGTCGTGAAGGGCGGGGGCGGCTGGCGGCGGATCTCCTTCTTGTCCACCGAGGAAACGGTGAATGGGGCCTCCCGAAGGCTGCGGACGATCGCGTCGGAGCCTTCGGCGTCGGCGACCTTGGCCTTTTTCCCGTCGATCTTGATCAGTTTGGCTTCGAACGGCGGAGGATTCGACCCTTCGAGCAGGGCGGTCAGGGTCCAGTACTCCTCGGGGACAAAGGCCTTGATCTCCGCCTCGCGGTCGCAGATGATGCGCACGGCGACGGACTGGACTCGGCCGGCGGAAAGCCCTCGCTTGACCTTGTCCCAGAGAATCGGGCTGATCTGGTAGCCCACGAGGCGATCGAGGATCCGGCGGGCCTGCTGCGCCTCGTACCGGTCGAAATCGAGTTCGCGGGGGTTGCGGAGGGCTTCCAGGATGGTATCCCGCGTCAGGTCGTTGAACAGGACGCGCCGGACCGTTTTCCCGCGGCCGCCGATCTCCTCGGCGATATGCCAGGCGATGGCCTCCCCTTCGCGGTCCGGGTCGGGCGCCAGAAGGATCAGGTTTGCCTTGGCCGCCGCTTTTTTGAGTTCGGCGATCACCTTCTTCTTGGCATCCATGACGAGGTAGGTCGGTTCGAAGTCCTTGTCGGGATCGATCCCCAGACGGGTCTTGGGGAGGTCCTTCACATGGCCGACGGAGGCCCGGACGTCGTATTCCGGACCCAGATATTTCCGCAGGGTTTTGACCTTGGTAGGTGATTCGACAATGATCAGCGATTCCGACATGATGATTCCTCGCGCAGATATCGGTTTCCGGGCAGATGCCGGACGAGACCGTTCAGCTCCAGTTGGAGGAGCACCGTGATGACCTCTCGGACCGTCAGACCCGTCGCCTGGACGAGGGCGTTCGCGTCGACGGGGGCGTCGGCAAGGGCGGAGAAGACAAGCCGCTCCCGGTCCGACAGGGATTCCAGGCCGGCGCCGTCCGACGTCCTGGCACCCGGGATGGCCTCCGGGGAAGGGTGGGCGGCGGGAGGCAGAGGGCCCGCCCCCTGAAGTTGAGGAAGGATCTCTTCCAGGATGTCGTCGACGCCTTCGATGAGCTTGGCCCCTTCCTTCAGCAGACGGTGGGTGCCGCGGGAGCCGGACGCGTCGATGGACCCCGGGACGGCAAAGACCTCGCGACCCTGCTCAAGGGCGATGCGGGCCGTGATGAGCGATCCGCTCTTCATCCCGGCCTCCACGACGACCACGCCCAGGGCGAGGCCGCTGATGATCCGGTTGCGGGCGGGAAAGTTCGCGGCGTTCGGAGGGGTCCCGAAGGGATACTCGCTGATGACGGCGCCGTTCGCGGCAATCTTGAGGTAGAGGGCCTCGTTCTCCGGGGGATAGATGACGTCCGGGCCGCTTCCCAGAACCGCGATGGTTCGGCCGCGTCCGGCCAGCGCGCCGCTGTGGGCGGCGGAGTCTATTCCCCGCGCCATGCCGCTGACGACCGCGATTCCCCTCAGGGCGAGCTCGCGACAAAGGCGTTCCGTCGTGAAGCGGCCGTACGGGCTCGCCTGGCGCGATCCGACCACGGCGATGGGGATGTCCTCGTTGGACAGGGTACCCTTCACGTAGAGCAGCGGCGGGAAATCGTAGATATTGAGCAGGAGACGCGGATAGTCGGCGTCCCGATAGGTGAGCAGGGTCATGCCCGCCTGCCGGACGCGCTCGAGCTCCATCTCGCAGGCTTTCCAGTCGTCGAAGGACTTGATCTGTGCGGCGGTCTTGTCTCCGATGCCGGGGATGCGTTTCAGCGTTTCGTAAGATGCCCCGAACGCCCTGGCCGGCGAACCGAGCGCCTCCACGAGGGTCTTGAAGGCGAGATTCCCCACGCCTTCGACTTTTTTCAGAGCCAGCCAATCCGACAGCGATTCTTTTTGCATGGAAAACGATCCTGAATTTTGGAAGACGGTAACCATATATCGGACGCGCCCGGGGTGTCAAGTCTTTTCCCCGGGTTATCGCCATCGCTAAAAAACCGTTGCCTCCGGGGGGGCTTTGGTTTATGGAAGGACCATTCAAAGGAGATGGCAAACATGAAACGATCCTCCGGCCTCGTCGCGAGCGGCCTCGTTGCGGCGTTTCTGGCCGTCCTGTCGATATTCAGTCCCTGCACGCTTTGCGCTCAAACGCCGGCGCCGGCGCTCAACGTCGCTCCCCGTGAAATCGACCTCGGAGGCGTGACGGCGGGACAGATCCAGAAGGGGAAATTCACCCTGGGTCATCCCGGGCCCGCTCCCCTGACGTGGAGCACCCAGCCCTTGGCCGGCTGGACCTTTCTCGACCAGGATCGGCTGTCCGGAACGATCGGCGCAGAGCCAGTCATCCTGGAGGTGAGGCTCTCCCGGTTCGATGAGGGAAACGAACGGGATACCGAAGCCAGGGGCGCGGCGGTCACAACCGTCCGTCTGACCTTGGAGAGCGGGGGAAAGTCGATCACGGCGCGCCGGGATTTCTCCGCCGGTCCGCACCGGATGTCGATCCCCGTTTCGCTGCCGGGGGGCGCCCGGAATCTGTACGTTCGCTTCAGTCTTCCCTACCCGGAACTCGATACGTTCCTTTCCGTCGATCCCACCAGGCTCGATTTTGGGAGCCTGGGCCCGGGAGAAACATCGACGAGAAGGATCCGCCTCACCAACGCCGGGCGCGAGCGCCTGGAATGGAAAGCCATCGGCCCCGCGCCGGAGGTGGAGGTCGTCCCGATCCGGAAGGGACGCTACCTGTCCTTTCAGAATGCCGAGCTTCGCGGGACGGGACCATACCAGGCGCCGCCGCGGATCGCCGAGGCGGCCGAAATTTCCGCCGGATGGTCCGATGAGGGGGGGTATCCGGTCTCCCATCCGCAGGGATCAAGCCTGAAATACCGCTTCAAGGGGACGGGCCTCGTTTTGCATCTCTGGAAATCCCCCGACGGCGGAGGCCTGTCGATCTATGTCGACAACCGGCTGGTGGAAACCGTCGACGCGATGTCCGACCCCGTCGAACGGTGGACCTCAAACGGCATCGCGGGTCTCGCCGAAGGACCTCACGAGATGACGGTGATCGCCCGGGGCGGACGTTTGAAACTGGAAGGGATGACGGTTTTCGGCCACGACGTCCGGCGCGGACCTTCCGACTGGATCAGCCTGTTTCCCGATTCCGGCGTCATCACACGTGAGACGGATTTCGTCAACGTCGCCCTCCATGCGCAGAATGTCGCGCCCGGAAGCTACCGGGATCACCTTCTGATCCGCTCCACGGGCGGTGATCAGGTCATCGACCTTTCCGTGGAGGTCCGGGCCGACGCAACCGGGAAAATCATCGACGTCTACAGGTATTTTCGCGATAAGGACTGTCTGTTCACCGTCAATCCCCAGGCCGAAGCGCAGCGTCTCCAATCGGGAGGATATCAGCGCCAGGGGGTTGCGTTCCGGCTATTCAGCCCGGGAACGCCGGGGACAACGGAGCTCTATCGCTGGTTCAATCCCCGGAAGCGCGACCACTACTACACGGTTAACCGATCGGGCATCAATGCGCAGTCCGGATACGTCCTGGAAGGCGTCATCGGTCAGATTGCGACCTCCCGGCTGAACGACACGCGCCCGCTCTACCGCTGGCGACACCCCCGGACCGGCCATCATTTCTTCACGACCGATCAGGGTGGGGAAGGCCGGGACAGGAAGGGGTTCCGCTTCGAAGGAATCGTCGGTTATGTGCGCTGAGAAACGCCGCTTTTACACTTGACAAACGCCGGCAAAGGCGTTAAGAGGCGTCTTCTTTTTGGATGAGTAGGCGCCAGTAGCTCAGCTGGATAGAGCAACGGACTTCTAATCCGTAGGTCGCGGGTTCGAATCCCTCCTGGCGTACCAGGAATGGATGGTGGGTGTAGCTCAAATGGTTAGAGTGCCGGGTTGTGGCCCCGGAGGCTGAGGGTTCAAGTCCCTTCACTCACCCCACACTTGCCAGCTGGGACAGAATGAGATATAATGCGCCCGTAGCTCAGTTGGATAGAGTCGCAGACTTCGAATCTGTTGGTCGTACGTTCGAGTCGTACCGGGCGCGCCAGATTGAAGAGGGAAAAGAAAAACCCGTCCATGTGGGCCCTTAGCTCAGCCGGTAGAGCAACTGACTCTTAATCAGTAGGTTGTCGGTTCGATCCCGACAGGGCTCACCAGATTTCAAGGGGTTAGGCAGAATGCCGAGCCCCTTTTTTCTTTGGACCCCGAAGCATGGGAAAACGACGCCTCTATATCCGGACCTTCGGCTGCCAGATGAACGTGCATGATTCCGAGCAGCTCGCTGCGATCCTGGCCCGCGAGGGCTATGAAGGGACTGATCGGCCCGAGGAGGCCGACCTGATCGTGGTCAACACGTGCAGCATCCGCGAGAAGGCCGCCCAGAAGGTTTACAGCGAGCTCGGGCGTTTCCGGAGACTGAAATCGCGGTCGCCCGGGCTGCGCATCGCGGTCGGCGGCTGTCTCGCGCAGCAGCGGGGGCGGGAGCTTCTGGCGGTGGCGCCCCATGTGGATCTGGTTTTCGGAACGCACCAGCTGGCGAGCGTTCCGAAGCTTTTGAGCCATTGCGAACCCGATGGAGGCCCGGTCCTGGAGACGGCGTTTTGCGACCGGATCGAGTCGCTCGCGATCCTTGCCCCGCCGCTCCCCGGCGCCGTGAGCGCGTACGTGACGATCATGCAGGGGTGCGATAATTTCTGCGCGTATTGCGTCGTCCCCCATCTGAGGGGGCGGGAGCAGAGCCGTCCCGGTCAGGAAATTCTCGCCGAGATCCGATCCCTGGCGGAATCCGGCATACGTGAGGTCACGCTGCTCGGTCAGAATGTGAACTCCTACGGTGCGGGGACGCCCGGTGGCCTGGATTTCCCCGGCCTGATCCGTGAAATCGGGCAGGTCGAAGGCATCGAGCGCATCCGCTTTACGACCTCGCATCCGAAGGACCTGTCGGCGGATCTGATCCGGTGCTTCCGGGAGGTCGACTCCCTGTGTGAACACATTCACCTTCCCGTCCAGGCCGGATCGAACCGGGTCCTCGCCCGGATGAACCGGGGGTATACCCGGGAGGCGTATCTGGACAGCGTTCAGCGGCTGCGGAACGACTGTCCGGACATCAGCATCACCTCGGACATGATCGTCGGCTTCCCCGGGGAAACCGAGGCGGATTTTCGCGAGACGCTGGATCTGATGGAAAAAATCAGATTTGACAATTTGTTCTCTTTTAAATATTCTCCGCGGGAAGGAACGGCGGCCCTGACGATGAAGGAGCCGGTTGCGGAGGAGGTCAGGTCGGAGCGGCTGAAGATCCTTCAGGCCCTTCAGGACAGCCATACCCAGGAGCGTAACCGGCTTTCGATCGGAAGGGTGGAGGAGATCCTCGTGGAAGGCGTCAGTCGGACATCGTCCCGGCATTTGACGGGGCGCACCCGCGGCAACAAGATCGTGAACTTTGCCGGAGAGGAACGGCTGATCGGCCGGACGGTGCGTTGCCGCATCGCGCAGGCCTTTCTCCATTCTCTCCGGGGCGAGCTTCAACTTCCGGAGGCCTGATCATGCTGATCGAAATGAAGATATCCGGGCTGACGATCGATCCCCTCACCAATACGCCGATCGTCATCCTCAAGGACCTGGAAGAGAAGAAGGCGATCCCGATCTGGATCGGCCTGTTCGAAGCGAGCGCAATCGCCACGGAAATGGAGAAAATCAGCTTCGCCCGTCCCATGACGCACGACCTGCTGAACGAGATCTTAAAGACGCTTGAGGTCGAGGTCATGCGGGTGGAGATCAACGACCTGAGAAACAACACCTTCTTCGCCAACATTTTCATGGCGAGGGAGGGAAGGGATTACGTCATCGATTCGCGCCCGAGCGATGCCCTGGCCCTCGCCCTGCGCGCCCATGCCCCAATCTTTGTCGAACAGAAGGTGATCGACAAGTCGCGAAACGTGGATTTCGGAGCAAAGGGGACGGACTTGGATCAGATGCAGGAAGAGAAATTGAAGGAATTCCTGGAGAATATGTCTCCGGAGGAGTTCGGCAAGTACAAGATGTAGGCCTCTGTGAGCGGCGCCACGAAGGACGGATCGAAGCGGGCTTTCGTGGCTGTTATTTTTATCGGGACCCGGATTTACCCCGAGCGCGCGGCGTTGTTGGGGGCCTGCCGGGGAGCGGCGGCATGACACGATGATCGAGGACGTGGAGCAGGCCCTGAGGCATTTCTCGCGACACATGGAGATGGAGCGGGATCTGTCCCCCCATACCCGGAAGAACTACCTGCACGACATCCGGCAGTTTGTCGCGTTTCTCGAGGCCGAGGCCCTGATCGAACCGGCGCAGGGGCAGGGACTGGAGGCCATCGATGCCTTCATGATCCGGACCTTCCTGGCGGGGCTCTACCAGCGCCGGATCCGGAAGGTTTCGATCGCCAGGAAGATCTCCGCCCTGAAGGGCTTTTTCCGCTACCTCCAGCGGGACGGGGTGCTCAAGGGCAACCCGGCGGAACTCATCCAGACGCCGCGCATCGAGACGTACGTCCCCTCCGTCCTGTCCGCCGACGAAATGGAGGACCTGCTCAAGCCCCTCCCGGACGCCCGGTTTTCGGAAGCGAGAGATCGGGCGGTCCTGGAGCTGCTGTACTCGTCGGGCATCCGCCTGAGCGAACTGACGGGACTCAACGGCGGGGATGTCGACTTCGGGGCGGGACTGGTCCGGGTTCGCGGGAAGGGCAAAAAGGACCGGATCGTTCCGGTCGGCGGCCCGGCGCTGACCGCCCTGGGCGCCTATCAGGAGGCGCGGGACGCCCTGTTTCCGGTGCCGGCCGGGGCCGGTCCGGGGCCGCTCTTCGTCAACCGGCGCGGCGGACGGATCAGCACCCGCTCCATTGCTCGAATCGTCGAACGGTCGGCGGTCAAGAGCGGGGTGCGCCGGAAGGTCAGTCCGCACATGCTCCGGCATACGTTTGCCACGCATATGCTCGACGCCGGCGCCGATCTGAGGGCGATCCAGGAGTGTCTCGGCCACGAGAGCCTGTCGACGACGCAGAAATACACGGCCGTGAGCGTCGCCCGGCTAATGGAGGTTTACGACAAGGCCCATCCGAAGGCTGGAGGAGGACACAAGAAGCCATGATCATGCATGGAACGACCATCGTCGCCGTCCGGCACAAGGGAAAGGTCACCGTGGCCGGGGACGGACAGGTGACCATCGACGTGACGGTCATGAAGCACGGCGCCCGGAAGGTCCGCCGCATCTACCACAACGAGGTCATCGTGGGATTCGCCGGGGCGACGGCGGATGCCTTCACGCTGTTCGACCGCTTCGACCAGAAGCTGGAGCAGTACAACGGCAATCTCCTGCGCGCCGCGGTGGAGCTGACGAAGGACTGGCGGACCGATCGCGTTCTGCGGCATCTGGAGGCGCTGATGATCGCCGTCAACCGGGACAATTTTCTCATGATCTCGGGCATCGGCGACGTCATCGAGTCGGATGACGACGTCATGGCTATCGGCTCAGGCGGCCCTTACGCCCTGGCCGCGGCCCGCGCGCTCATCCGGCACACCGACCTCACGGCCGCCGAGATCGCCCGGGAGGCCGTCACCATCGCCTCGGAGATCTGCATTTATACGAACGACAACATTACGCTTGAAGAGCTGGATACGGCGGAGGTTCCGGAAGGGACGGGCCGGAGCCGGTCCGGCAGTTAGAGGAATTCATGTCTGAGAACGGATTGACCCCCAAACGGATCGTCGAAAAACTCGACCGTTACATCATCGGCCAGGGAGAGGCCAAGCGGGCTGTCGCGATCGCCCTGCGCAACCGCTGGCGGCGCCAGAATGTCGTCAAGGATCTGGCCGACGAGATTTCGCCGAAGAATATCATCATGATCGGTCCGACGGGCGTGGGCAAGACGGAGATCGCCCGCCGCCTCGCTAAGCTCGACAACTCCCCTTTCATCAAGGTGGAGGCCTCGAAGTTCACGGAGGTCGGCTATGTCGGCCGCGACGTGGAGTCGATGGTGCGGGATCTGGTCGAACTGGCCGTCAACATGATCAAGGGGGAGGAGCGGGAAAAGGTCCGGGCCAGGGCGTCCGAACTCGCGGAGGAGCGGCTCCTGGACGTTCTTCTGCCCGCCAAGCCCGAAGAGAGGCGGGCGGAGGACCTCATCGCCGGGCGCACGGGGACGGGTCCGGATGCGGCGCCCGCCGTTGACACGACGCGGGAGAAGCTGCGGCGTCTGCTCCGCGAGGGAAAGCTCGACCAGCGCCTGGTGGACCTCGAGGTCTCGGAGGTGCGCGCCAGCCCCATGATCGAGGTGTTTTCCTCCACGGGCATCGAGGACCTCGGCCTCAACATCAAGGAGGTCTTCGGAAATATTTTCCCGCAAAAGAAGAAGCAGCGGCGCGTGATGGTGCCGGAGGCCATCGAAATTCTGACCGACGAGGAAGCGCAGAGGCTCGTCGACATGGACAAGGTCACCCGCGCCGCGATGGAGCGCGTCGAGCAGTCCGGCATCATCTTTCTCGACGAGATCGACAAGATCGTGGGCGGAGACGGCGCGCACGGACCGGACGTGTCGCGCGAGGGCGTCCAGCGGGATCTGCTGCCGATCGTCGAAGGGTCCACGGTCAATACCCGCTACGGAATGGTCAAGACGGATCATATTCTGTTCATCGCCGCCGGGGCCTTCAGCAGCACCAAGCCGTCCGATCTTATCCCCGAACTTCAGGGACGCTTTCCCATCCGGGTCGAGCTGGATTCCCTGGGAAAGGACGAGTTCATCCGCATCCTGACGGAGCCGCACAACGCCCTGATCAAGCAGTATATGGAAATGATGGCGACGGAGGGAATCGATCTCGTCTTCACCGACGAGGCCGTCGCCGAAATCGCCGAAGTCGCGGAGATCGTCAACGAGCGAACGGAAAACATCGGCGCACGCCGGCTGTACACGATCATGGAGACGCTCCTGGACGAGGTGTCCTTCGATGCCCCCGACATGGAGTCAAAACAGGTCGTCATCGACGCCGACTACGTCCGCGAGCGGCTCGACGACATCGTCGAAGACGAGGATCTGAGCCGATACATTCTTTAGGAGGATCACCGGTGGTCGATCGGGTACAGCAGTCCATGGCGCGGGCGGAGGTCCTTCTCGAGGCCCTTCCGTATATCCGGCGGTTCTACAACAAGACCATCGTGATCAAGTACGGTGGCCACGCCATGGTCGACGACGCCCTGAAGACGGCCTTCGCCCGGGACATCGTGATGATGAAATACATCGGGATCAATCCGGTGGTCGTCCACGGCGGGGGGCCGCAGATCGGCACGTTCCTGAAGAAGCTTGGAAAGGATTCCACCTTCATCCAGGGGATGCGGGTTACCGACGAGGAAACCATGGACATCGTCGAAATGGTCCTCGTGGGGAAGGTCAACAAGGAAATTGTGGGGCTCATCAACCACCAGGGCGGCCGGGCGGTCGGCCTGAGCGGGAAGGACGGCGGCCTGATCCGGGCGGAAAAATATCTGCTCAGCGCCGAGAAGGCGAAGGACACCCCGCCGGAAATCATCGACCTGGGGCTGGTCGGGAAGGTGCGGGAGATCGACGGCGCCCTGATTTCCGCCCTCGTGAAGGACGGCTTCATCCCCGTCATCGCGCCGACCGGCGCCGGCGAAGGCGGGGAGACATACAACATCAATGCCGATATCGTTGCCGGGGCGGTGGCCTCGGCCGTGAAGGCGGAAAAGCTCGTCCTGCTCACGGATGTCGCCGGCGTGCTGGACGGCGAGAAGAAACTGGTCAACACGATGAACGACCGGGCGGCCCGGCAGATGATCGAGACCGGGGTTATCGAGGGCGGCATGTTCCCAAAGGTCAAATGCTGCCTCAAGGCCCTGCGCGGCGGGGTGCACAAGACCCACATCGTCGACGGGCGGCTGCGCCACGCGATTCTGCTGGAGATGTTTACCGATTCCGGGATCGGAACCGAGATCGTCGCCTAGGGAACCCCGGGAATCGGGATCTCTCCGCGCGCCGGACGTGTTTCTTCGGAAGGATATTCCGGGCGTGCTTCCGGGATCATTTTTTCAGGCGGCGTTCATCGGGCGGACGGGAGGAGCAAGCGTGAACAAAACGGAGTGGATCGGATTGGGCGAACGGTACCTGATGAACACCTACCGACGCGCGCCCGTCGTTTTCGAACGGGGTGAGGGCGTCCGGCTGTGGGACTGCGACGGCCGGGAGTACCTCGACTTTCTGGCGGGCATCGCCGTCTGCAGCCTCGGCCATGCCCATCCGCGCGTTGTCGAGGCCATCCGGCGCCAGGCGGGCCGGTTGATGCACGTCTCCAATCTCTACCAGATCGAGCCTCAGATCCTCGCGGCGCAGGCCCTGTGCGAGCGGTCCTTTGCCGACCGGATTTTTTTCTGCAACAGCGGCGCGGAGGCGAACGAGGCCGCGATCAAGATCGCCCGGAAGTACGGCCACGAACGCCTGGGCGGGCGGCATGAAATCGTCACCATGCTCAATTCCTTTCACGGACGTACCCTGGCCACGATCACGGCAACGGGCCAGACACGGTTTCAGGCGGGCTTTGAACCGCTGCCGGCCGGCTTCCGCTACGCCCCCTACGACGACCTGAAGGCGCTCGCGGACGCGGTCACGGACCGGACGTGCGCGATCCTGGTCGAACCGATCCAGGGCGAGGGCGGGATCCGCATTCCGGCGCCGAACTATCTTCAGGAGGTTCGCGCCCTGTGCGACGCGCACGGTATTCTCCTGATGCTCGACGAGGTCCAGACGGGGATCGGCCGCACCGGAACGCTCTTCGCCTACGAGCAGGCGGGGATCAGGCCTGACGTCATGACCCTGGCCAAGGCCCTGGGCAACGGGTTTCCGGTCGGGGCGATGCTGGCGACGGAAGAGGTTGCCCGGGTGTTCGATCCGGGAACCCATGCCTCGACCTTCGGCGGGAATCCCCTGGCGACGGCCGCCGTACTGTCGGTTCTCGAAGCCATCGACGAAGAGGGACTCCTCGAACACTGCCGTCAGATGGGCGCCTATTTTCTGGAGCGGCTGGGCGTTCTCAAGCGGAAGCATTCCCTGATCCGGGACATCCGCGGACGGGGGCTTCTGATCGGATGCGAACTGGACTGCGAAGGGGCGCCCTACGTCTCGTGCTGCCTGCAGGAAGGCCTGCTCATCAACTGCACGAACGCCAACGTGTTGCGCTTTGCCCCGCCGCTCGTCGTGACGGCCGGGGACATCGACCGGGCGGTGGAGATTCTCGACACCGCATTGGGGGCATCATGAAAAAGGATCTTTTGAGCGAGCTCGATCTGACCAAAAACGACTTTGAATGCATTTTCGAGAAAGCGCGTCGCCAGAAGCGCATTCACGAAGAGGGGCGGTTCTATCAGCCGCTCCGGGGAAAAACGCTGGGGATGATCTTCGACAAGTCGTCGACCCGGACGCGGATCTCCTTCGAGGTCGGCATGTACCAGCTGGGCGGGATCGCCCTGTTTCTGAACAGCCGCGATACACAGCTCGGGCGGGGCGAGAATATCATGGATTCGGCCCGCATCATGTCCCGCTATCTCGACGGGATCATGATCCGGACCTTTTCCCAGAAGGCCGTCGAGGAGTTCGCGCGCCATGCGACCATTCCCGTCATCAACGGCCTGACCGACCTCCTCCACCCCTGCCAGATCCTGAGCGATCTGTTCACGATCATGGAGAAAAGGGGCACCTACGAGGGGAAGACGATCGCCTACATCGGCGACGGGAACAACATCGCCAATTCCTGGCTCAATGCGGCGGCCCGGCTCCCGATCCGCCTGGCCCTCGCCTGTCCGGAGGGCTATCGCCCGGACCGCCGGATCCTGTCCCGGGCGCTGAAAGGCGGCGCCGAGATCCTCTTGACGGACCGTCCCGAGGAGGCGGTCAGGGGCGCCGACATCGTCTACACCGACGTCTGGGCAAGCATGGGTCAGGAGCACGAGCAGGAGGAGCGGATCAGCCGTTTTCAGGGATTTCAGGTCAACGAAAGGCTGCTCAAACACGCCCGGAAGGACGCCCTCGTCATGCACTGCCTGCCGGCCCATCGCGGCGAAGAGATCACGGAAGAGGTCCTTGACGGTCCCCGGTCCATCGTCGTCGATCAGGCGGAAAATCGGCTGCACGTTCAGAAGGCCATTCTTGAGATACTACTTTAGGGGAGGTTTGGTAATGTCCGATAACATTAAGAAAGTCGTCCTTGCCTATTCCGGAGGGCTGGATACGTCCGTCATCGTCCGGTGGCTGATCGAGACCTACGGGTGCGAGGTTGTCTGTTTCGCCGCCGACGTCGGCCAGAAGGAGGAACTCGACGGGCTCGAGGCCAAGGCGATCAACACCGGGGCGAGCACGTGCTATATCGAGGACCTGCGGGAGGAGTTCGTCCGGGATTTTGTCTTCCCCGCCCTGCGCGCCAATGCCATTTACGAGGGGACCTACCTGCTGGGGACCTCGCTCGCCCGCCCGCTCATCGCCAAGCGGCAGATCGAAATCGCCCACGCGGAAGGCGCCGACGCCGTTTGTCACGGCGCGACCGGGAAGGGGAACGACCAGGTCCGCTTCGAGCTGACCTACATGGCCCTGGATCCGGCCATCCGGATCATCTCCTCCTGGAAGGATCCCCACTGGACGTTCCGGTCCCGTCCCGACATGATCGACTATGCGGACAAATACGGAATTCCGCTGCCCCTGTCGAAGGAAAAGCCCTACAGCGCCGACCGCAACCTCCTGCACATGTCGCACGAGGGAGGGATCCTGGAGGATCCCTGGGCGGAGCCGCCGGAGGACGTCTTTGTCCTGACGGTGTCGCCGGAGGCGGCGCCGGACCGGCCGACCTACGTGGAGATCGCGTTCGAGCAGGGGAATCCGGTCGCCGTGGACGGCGCCGCGATGACGCCGGCGGCGCTCCTGGACCGGCTGAACGACCTCGCCGGGGCGAACGGGATCGGCCGCGTGGACATGGTCGAAAACCGCTTTGTCGGGATGAAGTCCCGGGGCGTCTACGAGACCCCCGGCGGCACCGTCCTCTGGGCGGCGCACCGCGCCCTCGAGTCCATCACGATGGATCGCGAGGTGATGCTGATGAGGGACTCCCTGACGCCCAAGTACGCGCAGCTCGTCTACAACGGCTTCTGGTACGCGCCGGAGATGGAGACCCTGCAGCGGTACATCGACGCGACGCAGGAGAACGTGACCGGTACGGTGCGCGTCAAGCTGTACAAGGGCAACGCCATCGTGGTCGGCCGCAAGTCTCCCTACTCCACGTACCGGGAGGATTACGCCACCTTCGACCGGGACCAGGTGTACAACCAGATGGACGCCACCGGCTTCATCCGGCTCAATGCCTTAAGGCTGAGGATCCGGTCGCTGATCAAGGGCCAGGTCGCCTGATGCGCACGTCATCCGTCAGAAAGAGCGGCAGATCATGATACCGATCAACAAGACGAAGAAACTCTGGGGAGGCCGGTTCAGGGAGCCCACCGACCGGCTGGTCGAGGCCTTTACCGCCTCGGTCCAGTATGACCGGCGGCTGTACCGCTACGACATCGAGGGCAGCATCGCCCACACCCGCATGCTGGTCAAGCAGGAGATCCTGAAGAAAAAAGAGGGCGCGCTCATCATCACGGGCCTGAAGAAGATCCTCAAGGACATTCAGGAGGAGACCTTCACCTTCCGCACCGGGGACGAGGACATCCACATGGTCATCGAGCGGGCCCTGATCCGGGCGGTCGGCGACGTCGGCGGCAAGGTCCATACCGGGCGCAGCCGCAACGACCAGATCGCCCTGGACATCCGGCTCTACCTTCGCGACGAAATCCGGGAGGTCCTCGTCCGGATCAAAGCGCTCCAGGACACGCTCGTCGACCTCGCGAAGGCCGAATTCGGCACGGTCATGCCCGGCTATACGCACCTCCAGAAGGCCCAGCCGGTCCTGCTGTCGCATTATCTGCTCGCCTACTGGGAAATGCTCGACCGGGACGGGCAACGGCTCACCGATTCCCTGAAGCGGGTGAACGTCCTGCCCCTGGGCGCCGCGGCCCTGGCCGGCACGGGCCTGCCCCTGGACCGGCATTACACCGCGGAACTGCTCGGTTTCGAAGGCGTTTCCAGAAACAGCATGGATACCGTCGGCGATCGCGATTTTGTGGCCGAATTCATTTTTACGGCCTCTGTCGTCATGATGCACCTGAGCCGCTTCTGCGAGGACCTGATCCTCTGGTCAACGGAGGAGTTCGGTTTCATCGAAATCGCCGACGCCTATACGACCGGCAGCAGCATCATGCCGCAAAAGAAGAATCCGGACGTAGCGGAGCTCGTCCGGGGAAAGACCGGACGCGTCTATGGCCATCTGGTCACCCTCCTGACCTTCATGAAGGGCCTCCCGATGAGCTACAATCGTGACCTCCAGGAGGACAAGGAGCCGCTCTTCGACACGGTGGACACGGTCAGGGCCTGCCTGGACGTCTTCACCGCCATGCTCCGGCACACCCGCTTCAACCGGGAGCGGATGCTGACGGAGGCGGCCAAAGGCTTTGCCGTCGCGACCGATGTCGCGGAATACCTGACGCGGAAGGGCGTCCCCTTTCGGGAGGCCCACCGGATCGTCGGGCGGATCGTCGGGTACTGCCTCGAGAACGACAAGTCCTTCGACGATCTGACGCTGAAGGAATGGCGGAAGTTCGACCGGAAATTCACCCGGGACATCCGGGCCGCCCTGGCGGTGGGAACCTCCGTCGACGCGCGCAAGACGGCCGGCGGCACCGCGCGGGACCTGGTCTGGAAGCGGATTACGGAGATTGAAGGTCAACGTGAACCGAAGGCCTGACCGAAACGGCACCCACCGGTGGACGCTCGCGATCCTGGCCGCGATCCTGGCCGTCATCGTTCTCTGGGCCTGCGGCCGGAAGGGGGATCCCCTGCCGCCCCGGGTCGAGGCGCCCGCGGCCATCGGCGGTCTGACCGTCGAGAGGGCCTCGGAGGGATTCCGGCTCCGCTGGACGCCGCCCGGCGCCGGGGTGGACAGGATCAGGATCCTGCGGAGCGACGTCACGAACGCCTCCTGCCCCGGCTGCCCGAAGGAGTACCGGCTGCTGACGGAACTGATCCCCGGCAACGACGGTGTTCTGCCCGTCACCTACACGGACCGGACGGTCGAGGAGGGCGCGGCCTGTACCTATCGGCTCGTCGCCTGCGGTCCGGAGGGGGTCTGCGGCGAGGAGAGCGCGGAGGCCGGAATCAAGGACTGAGGGCTGAGATATGAATGACTTCCAGTTCAGACAGGATCGCCTCTTTTGCGAGGAAACGCCGGTGGAGGCGATCGCCGGGGCGGTCGGCACCCCCTTTTACCTTTACAGTCACCGCACGCTGGCGCGGCATTTTCAGGTTTTCGACGAGGCCTTCGCCGACGTCCCGCATCTGATCTGCTATGCCGTCAAGGCGAACTCGAATATCGCCCTGCTCGGCATTTTTGCCCGCGCCGGGGGCGGGGCGGACATCGTTTCGGGCGGCGAGCTCTACCGCGCGCTCAAGGCGGGCATCCCCCCCGCCAAGATCGTCTATTCGGGGGTGGGGAAGCGGATCGACGAGATCGAGTACGCCCTCCGCGAAGGTATCCTCATGTTCAACGTGGAATCCCCGCAGGAACTCGAATTGATCGACGAAACGGCCGCACGGATGGGCAAGCGGGCCGGCATCGCCCTCCGGGTCAACCCGGACGTCGATCCGGAGACCCACCCGCACATCTCCACCGGGCTCAAGGAGAACAAGTTCGGGATTGATGTCTCCCGTTCGCTCGAGGCGTACCGCCGGGCAAGGCGTCTCTCCAGCCTTGACATCAAGGGCGTAAGCTGCCATATCGGATCCCAGGTGACGAAAATTTCCCCCTTCGTCGAGGCCCTGGAGCGGATCAAGCGGCTGATCGAACTGCTCCGGGAAGAGGGGATCGCGATTCGCTACCTCGATCTGGGCGGCGGTCTGGGCATTACGTACGACCGGGAAACCCCGCCGCATCCGTCGGAGTATGCCCGGGCGCTGCTCGACGCCTCCCGGGAGATGGACTGCACCTTCATCTTCGAGCCGGGTCGCGTGATCGTCGGCAATGCGGGCATTCTGGTGACCCGCGTCCTCTACACCAAGGAGACGGAGGATAAGCGCTTCCTGATCGTCGACGCCGGCATGAACGATCTCGTCCGCCCGAGCCTCTATCAGGCTTACCACCAACTCCTTCCCGTTGTCGGGGAAGGACGCGAGGAGCGCGTCTATGACGTCGTCGGACCGATCTGTGAGTCCGGCGACTATCTGGCGAAGGGACGGTCGCTTCCGGACCTGAAGCGGGGCGAACTGCTGGCCGTCATGAGCGCGGGGGCGTATGGCTTCGCGATGGCGTCGAATTACAACTCCCGTCCGCGCGTCCCGGAGGTCCTGGTCCGGGGGAGCGAGTATGCCGTTATCCGGAAACGCGAGCGGTATGAAGACCTGATCAGCGGCGAGACGATTCCGGAGCGGCTGATCGCGGGCTGAGGGACTTGGGACGGGGCGAAGGACGGGAACCGGGGCATTCAAAGAAAACGGGCTGGATCAAGAATCTTGAAGGAGGCGTTATGTTTCAGGGAGCGATCGTCGCCATCGTCACACCGTTCCGCAACGGGGAGGTGGACGAGGAGAGACTGAGGGAGCTCATCGAATTCCAGATTGCGGGCGGGACGGACGGCATCGTCCCCTGCGGCACGACCGGCGAGTCGGCGACACTGTCCCACGAGGAGCACGACCGCGTGATCGAGATCACCATCGATGCGGTGAAGAAGCGCGTTCCCGTTATTGCGGGCACGGGGTCCAACAGCACCCGGGAGGCGCTCAGGCTCACCCGGCATGCCCATGAATGCGGCGCCGACGGCGCCCTGATGGTCTGCCCGTATTACAACCGCCCCGGTCCCGAGGGCCTCTACCAGCACTTCAAGGCGGTCGCGGAGGCCGTGCCCATTCCCATCATCCCCTATAACATTCCGGGGCGCACCGGGGTCAACATGATGCCGGATACGGTGGCGCGTCTGGCCAGGATCCCCAACATCGTGGGCATCAAGGAGGCCTCCGGCTCCCTGAAGCAGATGAGCGACATCGTGCGGCTCTGCGGAGCGGGGTTTGCGGTCCTGTCCGGGGACGACTTCTTCACCCTGCCGCTCATGGCCATCGGGGGCAAGGGGGTCATCTCGGTCGCGTCGAACGTCGCGCCGGCCGACATGGCAGCGCTCGTGGATGCGGCCGCCGCGGGAGACATGGCCCGGGCGAGGGAGCTGCATCACAAGCTCACCCCGCTGATCGACGCGCTCTTCATCGAGACCAACCCGGTCCCCGTCAAGGCGGCCCTCAAGCTGATGGGCCGGATCGACGACGAAGTCCGGCTGCCCTTAAGCCGGCTGTCGGACGCGAATCTGGAGAAGCTCCGGGGCGTCGTGAAGGCCTATGGTCTGATTTCATAGAGGCGTTCCGCCCGCCGGGGAGAGGGGGAGCCGACAGCATCCCCCACGGCGGGCGCCCGGTCCATATGTTCATCCGGAGGGAGGAAAATGGGAGTCGTCAAGGCCATTGTAACGGCAGCGGGAGGACGGATGGGGGGGCGGATCATCAGCCTCATCGACCAGACGGACGGGATCGAGCTGTCGGGGGCGGTCGAGGTGAAGGGACACCCGCTTGTCGGTCGAAAGGCCGGGGAGGTCCAGGGCGTCGGAAGGCCCGGCGTGATCGTCCATGACGATCTGTCCGCATGTATCGACAAGGGCGATGTGATCATCGACTTCACCCACCATGCCGCCTCGCTCGCCCATGTGAAGCTCGCCGCCCAGCAGGGTCGGGCCATCGTGATCGGTACGACCGGGTTCAGCGACGCGGAGCTTCAGGAGATCCGCAAGCTGGCCAAGGATGTCCGCTGCGTGCTCGCGCCGAACATGAGCGTGGGGGTCAACATTCTCTTCAAGGTGCTCCAGGAGGTCGCCCGGATCCTGGGAGACGATTACGATGTCGAGATCGTCGAGGCGCACCACAACCAGAAGAAGGACGCGCCCAGCGGGACGGCCATGAAAATGGCGCAGGTCATCGCCGAGGCCCTGAACCGCGACCTGGGAAAGGCGGCGGTCTATCACCGCGAGGGCATGATCGGGGCGCGGACCCAGAAGGAAATCGGCATTCAGACCCTTCGCGCCGGCGACATTGTCGGCGAGCACACCGTTCTGTTCGGCGGCGCGGGGGAGAGGCTGGAATTCACCCACCGGGCCCACAGTCGGGACAATTTCGCGCGCGGGGCCATCCGGGCCGCGAAGTGGGTCGTCGGACAGCCCAACGGGCTGTATGACATGCAGGATGTCCTCGGCCTGCGCGAGAGGAAATAGGTCGTCAGTCCGAGTATGCGTCCGGGGATCATCAGCTTCATCGGGGTGGGCGCGAATCTCGGGCGACCGGAGCAACAGTGCCGGGACGCCCTCCGGCGCGTGGGGGAGCGGGAAGGAATCGACCTGCTGCGGACGGCCTCCTTTTACCGCACCGAGCCGATCGGCGATCCGGATCAAGCGTGGTTCGTCAACACGGTCGCCGAGCTTCGCACGGTATTGCCGCCGCTCGGGCTGCTGTCGGAACTGACGGCGATCGAGCGGGAGATGGGCCGCCGCCGTTGCGGGGGGTCCGCGGAGCCGCGGGTGATCGATCTGGATTTACTGCTCTACGGACAGGAGGTCGTCGCCGAGGCCAATCTGGTCGTGCCGCACCCGAGAATGCACGAGCGGCGTTTCGTCCTCGTTCCCATGAACGAAATTGCCGGCTACGTTCTGCACCCCGCCTTCGGCGTTTCGATGCATGGCCTGCTCTCACGCTGCGGCGATCCGGGCCGGGTGGAAAGGATTGGGGAAGGGGAGACACACGAGGGGACTGAAAACTAATGTTTAATCTTCTGAGATTGATTGTGATCATTCTCATCCTCTATTTTCTCTATCAGGGGGTTCGGCGGATTTTTCTCTCCGACGGGAAGCAGAAGCCGATCCAGGGCGACGAGCGGTCCAAACAGGTTCGCGGCGAAGATCTGGTCGAGGATCCCCAGTGTCACATGTATGTCCCCGTGAGCCGCGCGATCGAGAAGCGCATCGGGGAACGCACGCTGCACTTCTGCAGCGAGGCGTGCTACCGGGCCTACCAGGAATCGAACAAATGAAAGCCCATAGGGAGGGAGCATGAAGTTTTTTATCGATACCGCGAACATCGACGAGATCAACCAGGGGCTTGCCCTCGGCATGGTGGACGGCGTGACGACCAATCCGACGCTGATTGCCAGGGAAAAGAAGCCCTTCGCATGGGTCGTCAAGGGGATTCTCAAGGCCGTGGAGGGACCGGTGAGCCTCGAAGTCATCGGGACGTCGGCCAAAGAGATGGTCACGGAGGGACGGAAACTGGCGAAGATGGGGTCCAACGTCGTGATCAAGGTTCCCATGACGACGGAGGGATTGAAGGCCACGCGGCTCTTCTCGGCCGAAGGCATCCGCGTCAACCAGACCCTGGTCTTTTCGCCCGTCCAGGCCCTGATGGCGGCCAAGGCCGGGGCGGCCTACGTCAGCCCGTTTGTCGGCCGCCTTGACGACATCGCCCATGACGGCATGGAACTCGTCGACCAGATTCTCACGATTTACGAGAATTACGGCTTCGAGACCGAGGTCATCGTCGCCAGCATCCGCCATCCCCGGCACGTCCTCGATGCCGCGCTCATGGGCGCGGACGTGGCGACGATTCCCTACAAGGTGATCGCGCAGCTGGCCGGGCACCCGCTGACGGACAAGGGCGTGGTGGCCTTTCTGGAAGACTGGAAAAAGGTCCCCACCAAGTAGACGAAAGAGGGGCGGCGCCCGATGATCGAATTTCTGCTCAAGGCCTTCGACCGGCTCCCCATCTCCCCCTCGCGACGGGAGGTGATCAATCTCCCCAACACGATCACCCTGATCCGCATTGGTTTCATTCCCGCGCTGTTCCTCCTGTTGCTGCCGCCGGGGCCCCGGGCGAGCCTGATCCTGACGGCATTCTTCATCCTGGTGTCGTTCACCGATCTGCTGGACGGGTACATTGCACGCAAATACAAGATCGTCACGAAAATGGGGAAGTTTCTGGATCCGATCGCGGACAAGCTCGTCGTCAATACGGCGATGCTGCTCATGATCCCGATCGGACGCATCCCCGCGTGGATCGTGGCCATCACGATCATCCGCGACATTGCCGTGGACGGCATGCGTTCGATGGCCTCCACGGAGGGGCTGGTGATCGACGCCAGCCGCCTGGGCAAACAGAAGACCCTCTGCCAGATCTTCGCCGTATCGGCCCTGATGATCCATTATCCGCTCTTCGGGATCAACGCCCACGTCGTCGGCATGGCGGTGCTCTACGTGGCGCTTGTCCTGACCGTGGTTTCCGGCGGAGATTACTTCATCAAGTTCTACCGCGGTGCAATCCGCGCCGGCAAGGACGAGGCCGGGGGGTAGAAACGAGTCTTGGGGTGACGCCTATGATCGATCCGTCCACCATCCATTATCCCGCCCTCGACCGGCCGGAAATCACGGCCTTCCTTTTCTATCCCCGGCCGGAGTGGGTACCGGGAGGCGCCGACCGCGCGGAGGGGATTCACATGATCCCGGTGGATGACGGGATTTCGATCGGCGCCCGGTTTCACCTGGTCGATCCGGCGGCGCCCAACCTCCTTTTCTTTCACGGCAACGGCGAGATCGTTTCGGACTATGACGACATCGCCGACCTGTACGCGCGGATCGCGACCAACTTCCTGCCGGTGGACTACCGCGGCTATGGCAGGTCCGGCGGTCGGCCGACGGTGACGGCCATGATGCGCGACGCGCATGCCATCTTCGCCTACGTCCGCCGGTGGCTGGCCGAAAATCGCCACACGGGACCGCTGATCGTCATGGGACGGTCGCTGGGGAGCGCCGCCGCCCTGGAGCTTGCCGCCCGTTATCCGGATGGCATTGACGGACTGATTGTCGAAAGCGGCTTTGCCTATGCCGTGCCGTTGCTTCGGCTCATGGGCGTCGACACCGACAGACTGGGGATCACCGAATCGGAGGCCTTCGACAACACCGCGAAAATCGGGCGCTATCCCGGGCCGACCCTGGTGATCCACGCCGAGTTCGACCACATCATCCCCTTTTCCGACGGGGAGGCCCTCTTCGCGGCCTCGCCGGATCCGGAGAAGCGCTTTCTTAAGATCCCCGATGCGAACCACAACGACATCTTTCTCCACGGGATCGGGCCCTACCTCGAGGCCGTCCGCGGGCTCGCCGCGCGTTGCATGCAAAAGGCGAAACCCTGACGGGCCGGAGTCTTTATCGGTCTTCAAGTTTTGTATTGACAAAAACGGTCAATTGCTATAATGACCCCAAGTCTTCGATGAGCGGGCGTAACTCAGCGGTAGAGTGCCACCTTGCCAAGGTGGACGTCGACGGTTCAAATCCGTTCGCCCGCTCCATTTTTTTATGGCGGCATAGCCAAGTGGCTAAGGCAGCGGTCTGCAAAACCGTTATTCTCCGGTTCGAATCCGGATGCCGCCTCCATTTCTCTTTCGTCTCCGCAACCCCCGGCGCATACACCTCCCTGAAGGGAAACCTTTGCATTCGGAGACAGCTTCCTGTTGCCTTTTCGACGGCGCCGGGGTAAAAGCGCGGACGGTGGATGCGGATCGACATGTCGCAGGGAGGTTTAGCGAGGGATGAAGGACAGGGGCGAGGGACCGGCGTTTACGATGAGCGCCGGGAAGATTTCGGCAACCGGGGCCGACGCGTGGGTGGCGCCGGTCTATGAAGGGGAAAAGCGGCTCTCCGGCGATGCTGCCGAGATCGACCGGGCGTGCGGCGGGCTGATCGGCGAGCGCCTCGCCGCCGGAGACTTCAAGGGCACGTTCCGGGAGATCTGCGTACTGTATCCCCGGGGTGGCCTCAAATGCCGCTGCGTCCTCGCCGCCGGAATGGGCAAGAAGACGGAATTCCGTCCGGAGACCGTCCGGGCGGTCTCAGCCGCGGCGGCGCAGAAGGCGAGGGCGCTCAACCTGCGCACGCTGGCCTTCCCCATCGATGCCGGATCCACGCCCCTGAATCCACCGGAACTGGCGGAGGCCGTCGTCGAGGGGGTCGCGCTCGGCCTTTACCGTTTTGCGGCCTACCGCACCCTGGATACGGAGGAGGCCCCGTCTCCCGCTCAGGTGATCCTCGCCGTCGGGAAAGGGCGTTCGCGCCCTGTGGTCGAACAGGCCGTGCAGCGCGCGCAGATCGTCTCCGGGGCCGTCCGGCTCGCGCGGGACCTGGTCTCGACGCCGCCTGGCGACATGACGCCGTCCGCCCTGGCGAGGGTCTCGGCCGATCTCGCTGCCGCACGGCCCTCGCTTTCCATTGAGGTCCTCGACGCCGACCGCATGCGCGAGATCGGGATGAACGCCCTACTCGGCGTGGGGTGCGGCAGTCATGAGCCCCCGAAATTCATCATCCTGACCTACCGCGGTGGCGAAACGGACGCTTCCCCGATCGTTCTGGTCGGGAAGGGCGTGACCTTTGACAGCGGGGGGCTTTCCCTCAAATCGCAGGAAAACATGGAGGGCATGAAGGACGACATGGCGGGCGGGGCCGTCGTGCTCGGCGCGATGGCGGCCGCGGCCGACCTCTCCCTGCCGCTCAACCTCGTCGGACTGGTTCCGGCCGTGGAAAACCTCCCCGGCGGGGGCGCCTACAAGCCTGGCGACGTGCTCAAATCGCTCTCCGGCCGGACGATCGAGGTCATGAATACGGATGCGGAAGGCCGCCTCCTGCTGGCCGACACCCTGAACTACGCCAACCGGTATGCGCCGCAGGCCGTGATCGATGTGGCCACCCTGACGGGGGCCTGCGTCGTCGCCCTGGGGCCGGAACTCATCGGTCTTTTTGGAAACGACGACGCCTTGAAGGCTCGCCTGCGGGCCGCCGCGGAGGCGACGGGCGAAGCCGTGTGGGAGCTTCCGCTGTGGCGGGACTACGATGAGATGATCAAGAGCGACATCGCCGATTTCAAGAACACCGGCGGCCGCGAGGGCGGGGCCATCACCGCCGCGCTTTTCCTGAGCAAGTTCGTCGGTCCGCACCCCTGGGCTCATCTGGATATCGCCGGCCCGGTCTGGGCGAAGAAGGATCGGCCCACGATTCCCAAAGGGGCCTCCGGCGTGGGCGTTCGCCTGCTTGTCCGGATGCTCCGGGACTGGACAACCGCGACACCCTGAGCAGGCTTTCGCCCCCCTCCCTTTCATGCGGGAGCCGGATTAAACAGAGATTTCAACACCGCCGGAAAGCCGGTCCTTCGAGACCGTTGCACAATGTCATTAAGATTTCTCCCTTCGGTCTCAATGACAAGATAGCCTGATGTGCAAAGGCCTCACGGCATTGTACCGGCCATATATCCTCCCGACGGCCTATTTCGACGAATTCCTGCCGCTGTACTCCAGGATGGACACGATCAGGGTGATCAGCAGTGCCTGCACGACGGTCAGGACGCCGTCGCGCGTTGTCGCGCCGCGCAGGGTGACGGCGCTGATGCCCAGCGTCGCGGAGAGGAAGAAGATGAAGAGCACCACCTTCTTCCGGTCCCCGAAGATTCCCAGCAGGCGATGGTGGAGGTGGTCGGTCCCGACGTAGTCGATCCACTCGCGGAAGCTTCTGACCTTGCCGGTGATCGTGCGTTCCAGGGTGATGTAGGCCATGTCGAAGATCAGGACCCAGAAGATGAGAATCGGTGTCGCGAAGGAAACGATGGGATTGTTGTCCGCCCAGGCGGCCTTGATGGCCAGGGCGGACAGGACGAAGCCGATGAAGGTGCTGCCCGCGTCGCCCAGGAAGATCGAGGCCGGTGTATTCCAGCGAAAGTTGTACGGGAGGAACCCCAGGCAGCTTCCCAGCATGGCGCCGGCGATCCACCCCATGAACGGCTGGGCCGTCTGGAAGGCCACGATGCCCATGAACAGGGAAATGACCGCCGCCAGGCCGGTGGCCAGACCGTCCATGCCATCGATAAAGTTCATGGCGTTTGTGAGGCCCACGATCCAAAGGATGGTGAGGGCGGCATTCAGGAGGTAACCCCACGTCGTATGGATGGGAAACAGGTCGAGGATGATCCCCGAGTAGATCAGGAAAAGGACCACGGCGACCTGGATGATGAGCTTGTAGCGTGCGGGAACGTTGCGCGCATCGTCCAGCAGCCCGACCAGGGCCATGACGACACCGCCCGCGAGCAGGGCGACCGTACGTGCATCGAGGATCATGTTCGCCAGAAGCGCACCGATGAAGGAGAGGATCACGGCCACGCCGCCCAGAAGGGCGGTCGGCTGGGCGTGAATCTTCCGGCCGCCGGGGCGATCGACGATTCCGGTCCGATGGGCGAGGAGACGGACAAGGGGGGTAAGAAGGGCGGAGCTGGAGGAGGCGAACAGCAGAATGTAGAGCCAGCGGCCGAGGTTCGCAAAGAAGAACTGGCGCACGGGCGGGACCCAAAGCAGGCAGAAGACGACGAGCGACAGCCCCCAGAAGATCCGCTGAAACGATACCCGCGCCTGATTATCGCTTGAGAACATGCCGACCGCCTATTCGATGTTCATATCGTTCGATTCAAGGTATCACAAAGCCGAGCTGAGGTGATTGAGAATGATTTTTACCTCCGCATCGCTGAGCGAGGGGTAGAGAGGGATCGAGAGTGCGGTTGAAAACGCCGCTTCGGTTTGCGGATAGCCGGTCCGGCCGAGCATGCGATGGAGCGGCTTGAAGACCGGGCGCCGGTAGCCGATGCCGGCTTCCCGCCCCGCGGCCAGGAACTCCTCCAGGCGTTCCATCCGGACAACGTAGCGGTACGGGATCGCCTCCCGGTTCGGGGGAGAGGCCGGTCTCGGGATGCCGCGTTCCATCAGGAGGTTGTCGTAGCGGGCGGCGATGGCCTGACGGCGAGCGATGAAGTCGGGGAGCTTCCGGAGCTGCACGCGGCCCATCGCGGCCTGGAGATCGGTCAGCTTGTAGTTGTAGCGCGTCCGGTCGTCCTCCTTCTCGTCGTAGTCCCGCAGGTCGCGAATGCGCTCAAGCAGGCCCGCGTCACGGGACGCGACCATGCCCCCCTCGCCCGTACAGATGACCTTGGTCGCGTAGAAGGAGAAGACCGAGAGCAGGCCAAAGCTCCCGGTCGGCGCCCCCGCGAGAAGGCTCCCCAGGGACTGGGCGCAGTCCTCGATGACAGGCACGCCGAGGGCGATGATCTGACGGATCCCGGCGGGAAGGCCGAAGAGGTGGGGGACAATGATCGCCTTGGTTCGGGGGGTCAGGCGGTGTTCGACATCGCGCACGTCGATGTTGAAGGTGTCCGGATTGATGTCGGCCAGTACCGGTGTGGCCCGGACATGGCGGACGGCATTCAGAAGGGCCGCACAGACGAAGCTGGGGATGATGACCTCGTCTCCCTCACCAACGCCCAGTGCGACCAAAGCCAGATGCAGGGCGGCCGTGCCGGAACTGACCGCCACGGCATTGGCGGCATCGACCTGCCCGGCCAGTTCGGCCTCGAAACGGTGCACTTCAGATCCCTGCACGATGTGGCCGTAACGAAGAACCTCCGCGACGGCCAGGACCTCCTCTTCCCCGAGGGTGGGGCGAGAATGGGGAATCATTTGCATTAAAAAATCACCCCCGGCTTGGGTTGCTGATGGTTCATTTGAGATTGCGCGTGGCACGCGCTCGTTGAAAAAACATGATGTAAAGATCTCTGAAATGAAATTATGCTAATGTCACGGACAAAAAGAACTCCCGCTTATGCCGGCGTATCCTGGAATGGATATTAAACGCGTCGTGTCTCACGTCACATTGATGAACAGGCGCAGCGGGACGAAGGCCTCCGCGAACGGGACACGTCCCTGAATCCCGCGAAAAACGGCGGTGGAGCGGACGATATCCGTGATGGACAGCCCCTCGATATTGGTCTTACGAACCTGCGAGCGGTGCGCCAGGAGCATGGCAAACTTCTCGTCGATCGTCTCCCGGATGTCGACGAAGAGGGTCGGGGCGAAGTTTTGCGTGGTCGGCCCTTCGTAGAAGATGACGTTCCGGACGTAGCGGGTTGCTGAAACCGTGGCCTTGGCCAGCGCGCGGTGGTCCTGGTGCGTGTCGTCCTCGTAATGGACGAAAATGAAGTCCGGGACGATCTTTTTCAGGACCGTCTCGATATCGTGGACCATCCGGTTCATGTGCGGCGTCAGGAGGGTGTCCCGGTAGCCGCCCCAGATCATCTCACGGGGCTTGAGAAGCTTCGCCGAGCGGGCCTGCTCCTTCTTGCGAATGTCCGCCTTGCCGCCCATGCTGCCTTCGGTCATGACGAGCAGGTAGATCTCGTGTCCGCCGCGGGCGTATTTGGCCAGCGTGCCGCCGCAGCCGGCTTCGATGTCGTCCGGATGGGCGCCGATTGCCAGGATGTTCATCGTTCCCCCCTCAGAATATTAAGACTCTCCGGGCCATGATTCAAAAGCAGATCCAGGACCGACAGGTTGGGCTCGAAGGCCCCAAAAAGCTGTTCGTAAACCGGATGAGGGTATTCCTGAAAGATGACCTTGAGGCAGCTCTTTTCGTACCGATCGAGGTTCATGTAATCCTTTCCCCCACTCCCGGCCAGGTAGGTGTCCGCCCCGAAATGTCGGGCGATCGCGATCAGGCGCTCGTCGGGATCCTCCGGGAACTCTCCCAGCTCCGAGGCGATGTAGAGGGGCGTGGCAATGCCCAGGATCTCGGCGAGCTGCCGCACCACGAAGATATTCAGCGGGGCGAGACGGTCCCAGCGCGATGTCAGTACCTCCTCCAGAAAAGGGGTGAGTCCGTCCCAGAAGGGCGCCTTGTGGTAATTGGAGACCAGCGCCTGGTGCTGACGGTGCTGCCAGCGCTCACGGTTGTTGACGCCCACCTCGTCGATTCGCTGCGGAAACCGGTAGGTAACAGGCACGGTCAGCCACTGCGGCCCCGCGGCCGTCTTGATCCGGTTGCGGTTCTGCCACTCGTTCTTCTTGTACTGGACCGTGTCGAGCAGGACGAAGACGTCCGCGCGGTCGATCTTGTCGAAATAGCCCAGCCAGGGCAGGTACTGGGGCTGGTGCGCGGCCATAATCATGGCGCGCACGTCACAAAGATCGGATTGGAGACGATCTTGCCGTGGCCGTTCATGTCCATCCGGTAGTAGATACGCTCCCCCGGGGCCTCCCATTCGTCCACGTAGTCGATGTCCAGGGGCAGGGTTCCCACGAAGGTCTGGATCAGCGTTCCGGAGCGGATGAGCCGCACCTGGACTTCGTGCTTTCCCTCTTCACCGCCGGAGAGCCGGATGCGGATGCGCGGGTTGCGGGGCAGCGACAGCTCCTCCCCCGAAATCGCCCGCGGGGGCGCACCCCCGTCGGCGCCCGTGACCGAGAACTCGTCGAGACGGGGCATCTCCGGATACCGGCCCTGGCAGGCGTACATCCGCCCGGCCTTCAGGGCATCCAGGACGGACCGGGGGGACTTTTCCTTCAGCCACAGGACGGTCTGGAAGTCGCCAAGCTTCTGTCCGGCGCCGCCCTCCTTGTGAAAATCCGCGGTCGCGATCCCCCACGGGGGACGGAAGCGGAAGCCACTGCAGTACTCCTTGAGGACGATGTCCCAGACGTTTCCGGGTTCCGTGATCGTGATGGTGTCTCCGTAAAGGGCCGCGAAACCGGTGTAGTTCTTCGTTTCGAGGAGCATGTCGGGGTAGGGCGGGGTTTTGACGTGGATGGGCCTGAGGGGGCGTATCCCGGAGCGGGTTTCGGGATAGTTCCAGAAGGTGAGACCGCCCTTCTGGTTGACGGCGTCGATGAAGAGCTGGTAAGGCGCCGCGCCCTGCCTGCCGTGATACGCGTCGAACGGGGAGGGACGGGCGCAAAGGGTATTGCCGAAAAGACCGGCGCCCAGGAGGGCGAAAATAATTCCGGCGAGCCGCCAGACGCCCCCGTGGAGAAGGAGGTAAAGGCCGATCAGAAATGCCAGGCCGAAGGCGACGAGGGCCGGAAGCTTGTCCCGAAGCTGGATCCCGTAAGGGCGATTGTGGAGGACCGGAAGGGTTTCGTAGTCCTCCCGTTTTTCCAGGCCCATCGTGAGGATGCGCCGCTCGGGATCGTTAGCGGTGAGGGTTCCGGCAAGCGGGCTCCCCGTCCAGAAGTAAAAGGGCGTGCTCTCCGTCCCGGGAATCAGCACGGTCTGCGGGTGCACCTTCCGGAGCCCCTTCAGCGTGCGGAGATATCTGTCCGCCCCGGCGACGTTGATGGAATTCAACTCTTTGCGGATCTTCAGCCAGTTGCGGAAGGGGGGCAGGCCGTATTCCAGGGCCACACGGTCATGATCGTTGAAAAAGACGATCTCGAAGCCCCTGCTCAGGGCCATCTGGACGAGGGTGTCCGGATCGTATTCGCCGTCGCTGAAGGTCGTCCGCAGATCGATCAGGGCGGGGAAGGGCATGTACGCCTGGGCCGGAGCGGAGGCGGGCGGGGCGGCTGCTGCGTACGCCGGTGGGAATAGGATCGGCAGAAGAAGGAGAAAAAGCAAGGCCAGAATGAGCGGGAACACGCGCATGGATTCCGGCGTCGGGGCGTCCGAAACGTACGCGGGTGCACAGAGAGGGGAAGGGTCGGCCGTTCTGGAACGGGACGTCATGGCGCGGTCTCCGGGGTGCGCATCGTATGCGTCCCGTTTAAGCATCCTGCATACAATTCGTCAATCCTTTTTATCATTTCGGCGCAACTGTAGCGGGGGGCGATCCCGCGGCCGGCCTCGCCCATCCGACGGCGCTCTTCCGGATCACTCACCAGGCGGAGGATCGCCGACACCCACGCGGTGACAACGCCGGGGGGAACGAGGAGGCCGTTCTCGCCCGAGCGGACGAGATCCGGGATGCCGCCGACGTCGCTTGCAACAATCGGTTTGCCGAGCGCCATCGCCTCCACGAGGACCTTGCCCATCCCCTCGTTAAGAGAAGGAAGGCAGAAGAGGTCGCAGGTGGCCAGGGTAGGCGCGACGTCTGGCCGCCAGCCCAGGAAGCGGACATGCTCCGTGATCCCGAGCCGCTCGGCCAGGGCCTCGAGTTCGGCGCGCCGTTCCCCGTCGCCCAGGAGCAAAAGCAGGATCGGCCACCCCTGATGGATGCAGTCGGCCACGGCGCGGATCAGGGTGTCCTGACCCTTGACGGCCGTCAGGCGGCCGGCCGTGGCGACGACCGTCGTCCCAGTCGGGGGCTTCGGGGCCTCCCGGCAGGCTGCGGCGCAGTGACCGGCCGCGAAGAACGGATCAAGTTCCACGCCGCTGTGAATGACGGTAAACTTCCCTTCGGGGGCGATGCGGAACCGAAGATGATCGGCCTTTTCGCGGGGCGTCAGGGCGATCACGACGTCCGTGATCCGCGCCGTCCATCGCTCCAGCAGGACGAAGAGGTATGTCAAAACAGGGCCGAAGTATCCGAAGAAGACGTGTCCGTGCGGCGTGTGGAGGATGAGCGGGACGCGGCAGATCCAGGCCGCCCAGCGGCCCAGGATGCCCGCCTTGGAGGTGTGGGTATGGACGATGACGGGTCGCTCGTGCCGAATGAGGGTAACCAGGGAAAAGAACGCAAGGAGGTCCTCGATCGGGCGGAGGTTGCGGACAAGTTTTGGCAGGCGAATAAAACGAACGCCGCTTTCCGTAAGGGCACGGATGTTCCCCGAGATCGCGGCGGCTTCGGAAACGGAGGCGTCTCCCTCCTCCGCCGGTCCCGTCGCCAGGACCGCGTCGTAGCGGGTCCGGTCGAGATGACGGACTGTGAGGAAGGTATTTTCCGCCGAGCCGCCCTTATCCAAGCGGGTGATGACATGGAGCACCTTGATCCTATCGGAAGTGCGAGTCATGCCAGGCCTGAAAGGCGATCAGATTCCAGAGCTGCCAGGAGGTGTCGGTTCTGTATTCCATCAGGCTCTCGACCAAAGCTCCGATGACGGAGGCGTTGAAGATCCCCTGCTTCGAGATGCGATCCGGGGAGAGATAAGTGTCGATCAGGCCGTGAAGATCCGTTTTCAGCCAGCGGCTCACCGGCATTTCGAAGCCCCACTTGGGACGGCGGTGCAGGGATTTCGGAAGGAGATCCTTGAAGGTTTCGATGAAGACGTACTTGCCGCGACCGTGACGGATCTTCCAGTCGCCGCCGATGCGGAAGGCCAGTTCGACGACGCGCGGATCGAGCAGCGGAACGCGCACCTCCAGGGCGTGGCGCATGCTCATCATGTCCACCTTCCAGAGCATATCTCCGGGAAGGGAGATCGTCAGGTCGGCGTAGAGCATCCGGTTAATCGGGTCGGTGTCGAGAGCGGAGAGGGCAGCGGCAAAGAGGGGCGGCGCCGGGGCAGTCTCGGTGCGAAAGGGTTCACTTAGAAGCGCCTGCTTCGACTCGGCGAGGAAGATCTCGTTCCACGCCATGAAGCGCGCGGGAAGGCTCTCCTTTGCGCCCCGGATGAATTTCTGCATGCGCCTGAAGCGTTCCGTCGCCGGGTTGTCCCGGGCGTTCGGCAGGGCGAGGAGAGCCGGTTCGATGAGCTTCTCGCGCAGGAAACGGGGAATCCGCCGGTAACGGCGATGCCAGGCCTCGCCCTGGTACATGCGGTAGCCGGCGAAGAGCTCGTCGCCGCCGTCGCCGGAGAGGGCCACGCTCACATCGCGGGCGGTCTCGCGGGAGACGACATAGGTCGGGACGGCGGAGGAGTCTCCGAAGGGTTCGTCGAGGGAGGCCAGGACGTCGGGGACCGACCCGAGAATGGCCCGGGAGTCCAGCATGATTTCATTGTGCTCCGTCTTGTGGAAGGCCGCGACCTGCCGGGCGTAGGCGGTCTCGTCGAACATCGGCATGTCGGTATAACCGATGGTGTAGGTCTTTACGGGTTTCGAGGCATGACGAGCCATGAGCCCCACGATCACGCTCGAATCGATACCGCCGCTGAGGAAGGCCCCGAGCGGAACGTCGGCGACCATCTGGCTCTTGACGGCGTCGTCGAGGGTGTTAAAAAGTTGGGCGGTTGCCTGATTGAAATCGCCCGGTTCGGGCGCGCACGAGGCGGTCGATGTCGCTGCGATGTCCCAGTACCGCGACTCCGTAACCGTGCCCTCATGAACCGTCAGGAGGTGGCCGGGGCGGAGCTTGCGGATGTTCCTGAAGATCGTCAAGGGCGCCGGGATGTAGTTCAGGCTGAGATAGAGGTCGAGCGCCTCCGGGTCGATCTCCTTCGGCACGGCCGGATCGGCGAGCAGGGCCTTGAACTCCGAGGCGAAGACGAAACGCTTTGCGTCGGCGTAATAGACGAGCGGCTTGATGCCGACGGGATCGCGCGCAAGCAGTAGCGTGCGGGACGTCTCCGACCAGATCGCTAGGGCGAACATCCCGACGAGGCGATCGATGGCCGCAGCGCCCTCCTCCTCGAAGAGATGGAGAATCGCCTCGCTGTCGGTCCGTGAGGCGAAGCGGTGACCCCGGGCCTTCAGCTCCTTGCGGAGAGCGACGAAGTTGTAGATCTCGCCGTTGAAGACCATCCAGAGGGTGCGGTCCTCGTTGCACATGGGCTGGCGGCCCGCCTCGCTCAGGTCGATGACGCTCAGACGCCGATGACCGAGCCCGCAACTAACCTTTTCGCGGTGATTCAGATAGATGCCGAGGTCGTCGGGCCCCCGATGTTCCATCAGGGCGGTCATCCGCCGCACGAGGCCCTCGTCGACCTTCGCCCCGCTGAAGTTCAGCTTACCGCAGATCCCACACATTAGTTTCGGACTTGTTTAACCTCGTCTTTCGTTGATGGGCTCGTTGACAGTCGCCATCGTCACCCTGGGCGTGTCGAAGGGTGAATGTCGGCGATCGAAAATGATATTTACGAGTTCGACTTCGTTGACCGTCGGGAATCAGGAGAACAGATGATTGTTTGGGTTATCGACAGGAACGTTGTTGCAGCATCTCTACACAGGCGGTCAGAACCTCGTCGGGTTGAATTCTGTCCAGACAAATGGGGTTCGCGCATTTCTTGTACCGACAGGGTCGACAGGGCACGTCCTTCATGACGATGTGATACAGGTCGTACGTGGTGTAAGGGCCGAAGAGCCTGGGGTCTTCAGGACCGAAGAGGGCGACGAGGGGGGTCTTCGTCGCCGCGCCGATGTGCATGGGACCGCTGTCGTTGGTCAAAAGTAGATCCAGACGGCGGATCACGTAGGGGAGTTCATCCAGCGGGATCGTTCCCGAGAGATCCGAGACATCCGACGGAATTGCCTGAGCAATCGAAGAGGCGATGTCGCGATCTCCCGGTCCCCCCAGAAGAACGATCCGTGCATCGAAGCGTTCGACAAGCCTTGCGGCCACGGCGGCGAAACGGTCCGGCGCCCAGCGGCGGTTGGCCCGATCGCCACTGGGATTGATGCCAATCGCGATCTTTCCCGAAGTAGAATCAAAAAATGAACGCCACTTGGTTTCGGCTTCCGGATTCCAGTAAACCTCGATCCCATGATCATCAGGAATGCCTCCTGCTTTTATGGCGATCTCCTGCATCGCATCCACAACATGCCGTCCCTCGAAGGTCGATTCCGGAACGGTATCTGTCAGAAACCGGCCAAATCCGTATCGGTCATGACCGATCTTTACCCTTGCCTTGAGCATAGAAAGAAGAAGACCCATCTTCAGCGCTCCGGCTTTTGATCCGATCAGATAAAGGTTAACAATCTGATCAAACTCCATCAGCCGCAGTTTGTTAACCAAGCTTGCGATATCGAGTAGATGGCTATTCTTTTTTCGCAGTTCGCGAATCGGAAAGGCATGAACTTTTTTGAAATAAGGATAGGCCTGGGCAAGGAACGCTGCCTCCGAAGAGGTAAGCAGAGAAATGCATATGGGACGTTCTTTTGCGTTCCATATGGAACGAATTGCCTTGGAAGCTAATACGAGATCACCAATGCCGGCAATCAGAACGATCAGAATTCTTCTTGGATTATCCATGGGTGTTCATTTAAGAGGCAGGGGGGCATCTCTTCTTTTGAGCAAGGTAGCAAATATAAGCACAAAATCCGGTACAGATCTTCGATAGAGGACGTGCAAGAATCAAGGGGAGGGGATAGATCAGCTCCGAACCCACACAATCGAGATAGGTGATTCCGGGTAAAGAATTCAGCTAGTGTTTTAAGGCGTTATGGATAAATCCAAGCACTTGAGAAGATATGATGTCGAGACAAATAGGTTGGATGCCGATGCGCTAGATTGGGAATACCGATCATTATGTATCCTCCGGGTTTTGTAACACGAATTATCTCATTCAATACAGCTTTATAGTATTTAAGCTGTTCTAGGTAAATCCATGTAAAATCAGTCCGGCACTGAACTTGTCCTTGATGCGTGCTTTCCAAGGGATACCAACTGATTGTCGGGCTAAATCAATACTGGACGCGATTGTTGTTTCTATAGGTTGCGGTTCATAGGAAAGCATGGATGCGGAGTTCTCTTGTGGGGCCATGGTGGTCCGTCGTAGTCCCTTCAACTTGCGCAGAGGTTGTCCCAATGCAGGAAAAGCATCAAAGAACGCAGACGCCATACCCAAGGAATAATCCCAAATATCTTTACGCATAAAATTATTGCCGCACACTTCACATCGCCGAAAACCAGATTCCTCTGCAATTCTGATCAGCTCATCTGGATCGTAAGCGATTTCAATGTCTAAATCCCAAGTTCCAGTCAGCTCACGAAATCCTCTAACCATGCGGTAGAAAGGGCTGAAGCGGTTCGGAACACCAATACGCGCAATGCCGGTTTTAGTTAAAAGTGCGCGATGAAAGGCAAAGCAATTTCTTCGGTTCCCTCCGGCGAAGTGTTCAGCAAGGCCTCCAGAGGCAACCAAATGAAATCGACCAACAAGCTCCTTAGGTGGGATGTTTAAAACATCAGCCTTTACGAATTCAGCTTCAACCTCGTAGAGGCGAAATGCATTCCGTGCGATAGTCAAAGCTTCATCGTCTGCGTCAATAAGCGTGGTTTTTGCGCCCAAAAAGGCCCAAGCAAGGGCGTAAGTCCCTGATCCACAACCCACCTCTGCTACTTCAAGTTTCTCAAATGGAACGCCTAGCTCAAGTATATGAGTTATAGTGCGACACCAACCGGGAGTGGTTACTGTTGCCCTTAGCCGTGTATCCATCAATTTTTTGTCTAATCTAAAATCTATCCAGTTGAAGGTTTGCATGTTGATTTTTTCTGAGTCAGAGCTTTACACAACTCTTTGCCTTTTGTGATCACCCGATGGCTGTTCTTCCTCTAAACGCGTTTGTTGAAGAGCCCCAAGCCTCCACGTCAACGATTTGATCATACTGACCCTTCGGGATCACGCTCAAAATAGCTGAAGCTCGTGCTATCTCCCAGGGATGTCGGTTAGCGTTTCCTGCCCTGATTTCTCTTAGATCCATTAGGATTTCTATTAAAGAAAATATTCTTTCGGAATGGCAAGAACCGTTTCCGGTGTGATTGTTTGCATGCAAGCATGGGTCTTGATTTTACAATACCCGAGATTGCACCCGATGCAGGGAAGATCGTCCCTTCGTAACACCTGGTGCTTATTGCCAATGGGCATCCAGCGTTCTTTGACAGTCGGGCCCATGAAGGAGATGGTCGGCACGCCAAGTGCTGCGGCGCAATGGAGCGGACCGGAGTTGTTGCAGACGAGAATCCTGCAGTGCGGCAGGATTGAGAAGAACCGACGAATATTCGAGTCAATTGCCGTTACTACGGAAAAAGGAACCCTGGAGAGGATATCGTCGATGAGATCTCTGTCGCCGGGGCCTCCGAACAGGATAACTTCAGCGCCGATACGCTCACGGACCAAACGAATGAGTTCGGCGTAGTATTCCGGTGGCCAGCGTTGTGTCGGATAATATGCCCCTGGATGGATCCCCACGAGCCTTGCCTCCCGAAGTCCCTGGTCGGCGATCCATTGTTTTGCCCATGATCTTTCCTGGTCGTCGAGGTAGATGGCCGGCGGGGTTTGGACAGGGTCAATGCCGGCATCGTTGAGGAGTTCCAGCGCCCTATTTACGAAAGGAGCTTTCCCATCTCCTCTCGGCAGGGAGTGGTATAAAAAAATCTCTCGTCCGTAGCCGGCATAGCCGATACGATAAGCAGAACCGATCATCAAAGAAAGCCATGCCGTCTTTAGGTTGTCATCATCATGGAGGTCGACAGTTAAGTCGAAATTGCGTTTCCGAAGGCTCTTCAAAAGGTGGAGGTTGCTACCCAGAGCTGCAGAGCAGTCATAAAGGATGACTTCATCCACATGCGGGTTGTTCTTGAGGATGGGGGTATTCACGGGTGACGCCAAAACCGCGAGATGCGCCCCCGGAAAGGCCCCCTTTGCGGCTGCGAAAACCGGCGTGGAAAGAACCATATCCCCGACCCTGTCCACGCGGATAAAAAGAATATTCCGGATAGGCTCAAGTTCATGAAGGGGCTGTTTTTGAATGAATGGTGCGAATGCCTTCAGCACACCTCCCCGGACTGTCAAATAGCCTGTTTTGATGATCGCCTTTGCACGGGATTTAAAGGCGGACCGCATGGGCCTCCAGGGCGTTGAAGAGCTTCATGCCGGTTGAATAGGATAAGGCAACAGCGATAAAATTGACCAGGCGCTTCGAATGTTCGGTAATGCCATAGTCAGGAGAAATGGAAAGACAGTCAAAGCCCGATTTTTGCAAGTACCGTTTCAGGGTGTCGGGAGAGAAGTGGTAGAGGTGAATTTCCCTGTCGTCTTTGGAAAACAGTTTGAGAGAGCGGCCCTTCACGATCCTGTAGGCGGACTTCATGATGCAGTCGTTGACATTGGGAACGGCAAGAATCAAAAGTCCAGACGGCTTCAGAATGCGATGCGCCTCCAATAAGTAATGGATTGGATCAGCGACATGTTCCAGCACATGCCAGAACGTGACCACATCGAAAGAGGCATCCTCATACGGGGCATCCATCAGGTGTCCGCAAAAAATATCGGTCTTCAGAAGATCTCGAGCAAAAGCGGCGGCATAAGGCGAATACTCCGTGCCGTTCACATGCCACCCGTTTCGTTGCGCCAGCTCAAGAAAATCGCCAGTGGCGCATCCCACATCCAGCAGCCGTCCGATGGGCTTGAATTGCTCGATGGTCTTTAGGCGCCGTCGCCACATCCGAAAACGTTTTTCCTTCTGATTTCCCAACCACTCGGCGTAGTAGTCGACATCGTAATGAGCTGTCAGGGAGTTGGGGGTGGGTACGGGATCGACAAAAACCAATCCACAGCATAGGCACTTCAGAACATAAACTGGAGCTTCGGTATCTTCAAGAACACGAAATCGGTCCTTGCCGCAGAGGTTGCATGTCAGGCCATTTCTGGTCATGATCCGGCATGTCCCAGGAGTTCTTCGTAGACACGTTCTGTTTCTCGGACATTCTTTTCGATTGTAAAGCGTTCATGGACTCGTTTTCTCCCGGCAATGCCGAACTGCTCCCGGAGCCTGACATCGGCGGCCAATATCATGATCTTTTCAGCCAGCATGGAAGTCTTCCCCGGCGGGACGATGAAACCTGAGACATCGTCTTCAACCGCTTCTGCAGAGCCGCCGACATCGGTGGCAATCACCGGCTTTGCGGAAGCCATGGCCTCGATGATGGAGCGGGGAAATGCTTCTCCAAAGGCCGAGTTCAAAACGACAAGATCCATAGCTTTCATAACCGGGGCAATATCATCTTGGTGTCCTCCAAATATGACCTGTTCTTGCAGTCCAAGTTTTTCGATTGTTTCGAGGCAGACCCGATGGTAATCAGAATCATAGATCTCACCATAGAAAAGAAGTTTGAAAGGAAAATGATTTTTTAGTATTTCGCAGGCTTCAATGAGGAGGCGCTGCCCCTTCATTGGGTCTATTCTGGCAAAGGAGCCGATGAGGAGGGTATTCCCATCCAGATGGTATTCGGATCGGATCGAAAGAGGGGATGCCCGATCGAAATCATCCAGATCCACGCCATTGTGGATGGTCAGGAATTTTCGACCCTGTTTGCCGAACCGCCGGAATCGATGCCGCAATGCATCAGCAACCAGAATGATCTTTTTGCACAGGGGAACGAGCAAGGCATCGTAATGGTCTTTCTCCGAGGAACGGATATGCCAGACCAGGGAGCGATGCTTCAGAATAGCCGCAAGCCCGGCGTAAAAGGTGTTCCTGGGCCCGTCGGTGTGGATCAAGGCAATGCGATGGGCGTCGATCAGGTTGAGAAGATACCGGAAAGACGAAAAGCAGGCGGTGATATTGCACAAGCTAATCGGGGGGAGGTTGCGGATTACGACGGCCACCCCCTTTTCCCTCAGCGCCGCAGCAAAATCCTCGTCCGTGGGCAGCAGGACCAGCGGGGTATATTTCTGCCTGTCCAGACGCGTGACCAGATGATAGAGGCTCTTCTGTCCCCCCCACCGCAGGGTTCCAAAGCTCGAACAGTAGAGAAGGGTCTCGGGAGGCGGCGTCATGCGCTGGGCCGCGTTTGTAAAGAGGCGTAGAGCGCCTCGATGTGACGGATCATGCCGTCGAGGGTAAATTTGGCTTCGTAGATCTGACGGCTCCGCCTTCCCATTCGAAGCCTTGCCTCACGATCGTTTGCCAGCCGCTTCAGCGCGTTGGCCAGGTGGTCGACCCGCGCAGGCGGGACGAGGATTCCGTTTTCTCCGTCCGCGATGACCTCGGGGATGCCACCTAGATTCGTCCCGATCACGGGGAGGCCCGCTGCCATCGCTTCGATGAGGGCCATACCGAGGCCTTCTCTGTACTGGGACGGGAGGAGCCCTACATCTGACATGCTATGAAGAGTGGTGATGTCGGTCTTCAGGCCTGCAAAAACAACCTTACTTTTGATCTTCCCCTGCCGGGTCCGGTCTTCAAGCTCATTCCGGAGGGGGCCGTCGCCGACGATCAGGAGAGTCGCGTTGGGATGCTCCTCCAGTAGGGCAGCGAACGATTCGAGAAGGACCCGATGTCCCTTGTTAGGGGTCAGGGAGGCGACTACCGTAAAGACCGTATCGTGTTCCGGAATCCCCAAGGCCCGCCGCCCAAATGCAGGGATCGATCCTGAAGATGGGGCAACAAAAAAAGGGGCTGTCCCGTTGTAAATGACGATCGTCTTTCCTTTGCGGATGCCTTCGCCTTCAACGACCCAGTCTTGTACCGCTCTGGAAACGCAGATAATTCTGTCGGTCCCATAGGAGAGGAGCCTATCCATGAAAAGGTGCTTTGCCCGAAAGTCGACGTAGGTGCTGTGAACGTGGCTGATCATCTGCGGGATACCCGCGTGAAGACCGGCCAGCCGGGCAAAGACGCCTGCGAAATAGCCGTGGGTGTGGAGGATCTGAATCTTTTGTCCCCGCAGCCAGCGGTATAAGGTGAGAAGATGGCTGGGATAATGATAGTTGTCCAATCCCAGTGTGGTGACGGAAACACCCTGGCCCGTCAACGCGTCGGCGACGGCGCCGCCCCGGGTCAGGCAGAGGACCTGCGTGTCATATTTTGCGGGATCGAGACCGGTGACGATCGACGCGATGACCCGCTCCATACCGCCGATCTTCAGGTCTTCCACGGCATGCAAGACCCTTATCGGGGTAGGGTTGACTTCAGGTGCCATGACCGATTCCGGCAAGGAGTTCCTCGATGCGATGCAGGTAGGTGTGACGGGCCAAAACCGTTTTCCGGCCCTGGGCGGCGATCGCATTCCGCTCCTCGGGGTGGGCGAGAAAATACTTCACTTTGGCAACAAGATCGTCCCCATCAGTAAATTTCACGAGATCGCGCCCGTCCTGGAAGAGGGCAAAGACGTCCCGCTGGTCATCGCAGAGTTGGAAGGCACCGCAGGCCAGGATCTCGAATACCCGGGGACTGGCCTGATAGACGGGAAAGCGATCTTCCGAGTCATGATAGTGGGTGGAAAGGATGATCTTGCTGGCGCTGTAAATTTTCAGCCATTCTTCCGGGCGGGTATGACGCCCTTTAAGGCATTTTTGCAAAGGGGACGTTTTGGGTAATGCATCCCATCCCGGACCCCAGATCGCAAGGTCGCAATCCGTGAGTTCCGACAAATCTTCGATCAGTTCGGCACGTCCAGGATAATAGGAACCGACGAAAACAACGTCACTGCAATATGTTATCTTCTCCTCGGGGCTGCATTTGAGGAGATGGTGACAATCTGGATCGCAGGCCATCGGCAACCACCGAGCGTTCTTGATCCCTGCAGAGCACAGGAGCTCAATCGCCTCCGTCCCCTGGCAGAAAATGTGATCGTAGAACGGCGCGACCGCTACGATGGGCTGGAAGACTCGCGGTGGATCGATTGTCCACAAAATACAGACGATACCTTGACGTTTTAAATAGCAGATGGTTTCTGAAGATATCCTGTGGCCGCCTGTTATAATGGCGATCTCTGGTTTGGTAAATTTCGCAAGAGAACGGATGCTCCTGTTGATCATGTTGAGATCGAATCGGTGGAGCATATTGAATCGCTTTCTGATTCGCCCGGGAATGATATGCTTTCTGTCTTCAAACGAGTATAGCTCGTGTCCCAGGCCTTGAATGGCTCTCTCGGTATATTCCGTAATGGTGGGAAAGTGGGGGTTATGATGACCGCTGAAGAGGATTTTCATATTGGGGCCTTGGTTAAAAGGCAATCGTCTATGATTTTAAGCATATCAACAATCCGGTTTCGCCATTGGTGCTTTTCTTGAGTGATACAATAATTTTTTTCAATCAGTGAGAGATACTCTTTGTAATGATGCCGGAGATATTCCAACTGCCCCATAGGATCGGAATAGTCTGCCTCCACGACAGGGTTATATCCGAATAAGTCTATGAGGTCTTCGGGCGCATGCCCGAGAATGAGACATTTCGAGGCCATGCATTCAAAATACCTCGTTGTCACAGTTGGAAGATCGTAAATATCCGAGTGGGTGACTGTCTTAGGGACGCAGATAGCTATCTTACTTCTTGCTAGGGCGGCGAGGAGTTCACCCCTAGTACTGAACTGACTCTTATCCGTGGAGCAATTCAGAGGGTGTTCATACCGGAGGCCTTTTGATGCACAGAAGGCAAGCAGTCTTTCGTGAATCCACTCCCATCTTCGCCCATATTGTAGAAAATCAATATCTTTCTCAGGATAATCAAGCTGTTGATAACTGTTTAGCGTTATGGCTTCCGGCATCCAATAAGCCCTAAAGAAGGGTATTTGCAACGAATTGAAATACTCAACCGCCTTTCTGATCGATATGAAAGCGATGTCAATTTTAAACGATCGGAAGGCATTTTCGTTGATGGCATTGTCATGGGTCCATGAGTCAAACTGGTAGATAACCTTGAGTCTGGCTCTGAAGGTATAATGTTGAAATATCTTGATATATTCAATACCTGAAAGTGATGAGAAATAGATGCGATCACTGTGCAAGAAGGGAAGATCAAAGGGAAACGTTCGATACCAAAGGCGAGGAAGAAAGAATTTTTCGAATAAGTATTCTAAGGCATTGAAAGATCCCTTGAGGGATTTCCAGCCGGTATGTCGAAGAAAATCGTTTTCAAAATCTAGATAAACGTCTTCATGTCTTCCGCGTTTATGCCTCATTTTCACCAGAAATTTGCCATCCGAAGACACCGGATGTCCCGCCTTTAATGAATCAAGAGTCAATCAGTTGCTGCCCCTACTTTTGCAATTCATATCTTGGCCTGGTTCCTTCGCAGCACCCAGCGATTTACTTGGAAATCGAAGAGAACCTGAGGATGGGAATACCAGCCTAGGCCTCCGGTCATCCTGATTGCTTCACGAAAGAGCCTTCCTGATCTTCGGTTGGTCAGCCTTATAAAAAGTCCTTTTAGGCGATCTATTTGTCCATGATCTAGATAGAAGCGGGAAAAGGCATCTGCAGCTTCGGCGCGATATGTTTCTGAAGCGATTAGGCCCCGCTGATTTTCGTGGATGCGGAATCCGGCCAAGATAGTCTCAGCGTAACATAAGGGTGCTTTCTGGAAAAATCGCAGCCATAACTCAAAGTCGCAGGCATATTTTAAACCGGTATCAAGTCTTCCGCCGACCTCCTCCCAGAGATTCCGCCTCCAGAATATGGATTCCTGCTGAAGCCAGTTGTAATTCCCGGCGAGAAAATCATAGCGGTTTCTTAGATCGAATCGGACCTGTCTCGGAAATGTTCCGTCCAGAATCAGAGTAGGGATGCCTGAGATCCATCTGACCTCAGGCAAATCCTTGAAAATTTGAACAACCGTTCTGAGTGTCCATGGATAGTAGATGTCCGAGCTGTTAATCCAACCCATGATTGGGGCGTGGGTCTGCGCAAATCCTTTGTTGAGGCCGTCGGCATGGCCAGCGTCTGGATGACTGGCCCAATATGCGAGCCTCTTTTCGTGATGTCGGATAATTTCGATGCTGGAATCTGAGGATCCCGCATCGATAATGATGTATTCCAGCCCCTCATATTGCTGATCCAGAACTGACCGAATCGTATCATCGAGATACTTCCCTTGGTTGAAAGAAGGCGTAACAATGCTGATTCTTGGTGTTGATCTCATCTTCTTTTGAAAGATGGGCATACGCTGCTGCTAGGTAAGGCCCTTGGGAAGTCTTTGTGTGATTCTTGCCATTGCTTTGTTAATAATGTATGCAGTATTCCATAAAGACTTGCCTCGGATTGCCGACATTGTCTCATCAATATGCTGGCGAAAAGGCGAACAAGTTGAATCAAGAAAACTACGGTAAAGCGTTTCTAAATTACTGACTGGATTCTTGAAACACCACTTATCGACTTTTTCCGACTGAATTCTTAGTTCCCGTTCGTAAAGTGAGCTGTTGCATTCAAACTTCTCAAGAATTTGTAACAAGCCATTAAAATCTTTATAGTCAAATTCTTCACTAATGAATTCTGGAAAGCCCCATAGGCTCTTTTTAGGTGAAAGAACAAGGCATCCTGCCGAGATGGCTTCAATCACCGCAGTCCCCGCCCTTGGAGTGGATTCAGGGTGCACAACAAAATACTTCGATGAAAGTTCGAGCTTATGGATGTCGCTAAGCTTTTTGTATCCTCCTTTGACATTTCCAAATTTATTAATATTGTTGTATTCAACTTTTGATAGTTTTTCATAACTATGGTGGCTAAAGATAATGCCTTCTCGTTTGAGATTTCTGAATTCAGGGTAGAGGCGCTTTATTGAATTAGCTGAAAGTAAATAATAAGGAAAATCAAGGGTCGATCGTTTATATTTACGCATTAAAATCACTTCACGTGATTTGTTATCTAGAGAGATCTTCGCAAGACGCTGATTTAAAAATATATTATAACCATAAAATGGGCTGCCTTTAAAAACAGTATCAATTCCGTGGGGGCCGAATTCAATGAAATAATAGCACCATAACACATGCGGATATTTCTTGATTATTCGTTGTGGGATAGCGACATCTATTGATATAATAATATCATATTGTCCCCAATCAATCTTATCTGAATCTTCAGGTTCATTTCCTAAAGGCCAAATCTCCCAGCCCAGAACATATCTTTCCCAATGCGATTTTCCTAACTGACATTCACGATCAGGGTGTTCTCTAACGATGCGCACATCGCTTATGAAGGCTTCCCATAGTCCAATTGGCCCCGTTCGCCAGTTCGACGATTCAACAATAGCGCGGAGGTTCGAACCGCCTGTTGTGTATAGATCATATGTTGAATGTTGTTTAACAATACACACACTAAGCATTTTACTTCCCCGCTTATCACTTTCCCAAGGTTGCACTTATTCCGTCAGCACGGGCAATCAATATCTTGCATTTTTTAAAAAAAGATATTTTCTTTATCCCAAAGAGAAAATAATAAATTTTTATAAACCGTTTTCTGAAAAGGGAAGCATAAAATTGATTTAAGAAAAGCCTTGCTCGCCTCATTTCGTATACTAATATTCATTAAGTATGAGCCGTATTGATTATATTTATCTGCCTTTAGACGCAGCCATTTAACACTACCAACTCTATTTCTAAATACATTTTCATACTTTTTAGCAATGATCAAAAAAGCCTTCGGATTTACGCCCATCTGAGAACTTAGTGAATCAGAATGAACAAGGGAATAAGATAATGCCATATTTAGATATTTCACACGATAATGCATCGATACTCTTAACCACAAATCGTAATCTTGCAATGCGGGTAGTGATTCATCAAATCCTCCGACTTTTTCTATGCATGCCTTTCTAATTAGCACAGCATCCGTGGTTATATAATTACCGGATGAAAATAATTCAGATGAAATATCACCTTCAAGTTTACGTTTATAAAATGAAGGGCTTTTAGATACCCTTTCCAACAAACCTTTGTCATCAACATAATACCAATCGGAGTAGACCCATCCTATATCTTCATTGTTATTGAGAACATTGACTTTGTATTCAAGGTATTCTTCGGATAACCAGTCATCTGCGTCCAGAAAAACCACATATTCTCCCTTGGCTTCCCTGAAACCACGGTTTCGTGCAGCCGGTGCCCCCTTGTGCTCTTGATAAATATATTTAATTCTATGAGCATATTTAGATTGAATAATTCCCTTAGTGTCATCTGTAGAACCATCATCGATGACTATAACCTCAAAATCTTTGAAGGTTTGTGCAAAAGCGCTATCAATAGCCGTTTGAAGAAATCGCCCATAGTTATATGTAGGTATTATTATACTCACTTTCGGCGCATTGGCTGTCATATTAAATCACCTCTTAACAGCGTTGATTTTTAATGATTCGACCGCTTTGAAAATTTTAGAATAGGTAATTGATATCTTCGACCGGGTGGCCAGCTACCTCTGTGATCTGGTGCCAAAACGGGACTAATTACCTATGTTTATAATTCTGCTTTATGGCAATAATGTTCACATCATGATACCCGGTAATGGTCGCTGGTTCGCTGTTTATCGCCTCTCCAAGAAATATTACTCATCAGAATCCCCACCTTTTTTCAATAAATAAATTCTATGGTATGTAAATTCAAATATTCTATATGTATTTATTATTTTTATCCCAGAACGCTTGATATCATCATCAATTTTCTCACGAGAATAGCCAGTTTTACCTATTTCCCAGTAATGTTGCCCATCAAATAAGTGATCTTTTGGTCTATGGAATGGATGGATAATTAGTTTCTTTATCGACTGGATTCTTGGAAGTTCTAAGTTGATTTTATAGATAGTCGTAACATCGGGTAAGGATAAGATTACGTAATTTCTTGAAACGCGGCGCATTTCTTTTAACGCGTCTGAGAATACACTGTACGGTAAATGTTCAAGAACTTCGCAACATGAAACAACATCAAAACATTCATCACAGAAGGGAATTGATAATACAGATCCAACTGCATCGGGGTGTAAATCATGATTATTGTCTAGTGTAGTAACGTTAAGATTATGTTCCCTTAAGTATCTTGATACAAACCCATTTCCTATCCCAATATCCAACAATAGCAACGGCTTTAATAAAATAATTTCATTAATCTGATGCCAATAACTAATGAAACGTTCCTTTGATTCATAAGGGGATCCACTATAGTGGTTTGGGTTTACCTGTGGTTTCATTTTTTAGCTACTATCCAAGTTACGATGGGATATATAGCTTCATTATAATTTGCGATGAGATGACGAATACTCCACATGGTTTCAGGAATTCTCATGAATCTAAATCGATCACTTATCAGACAAAGCATTATTGCTATTCTATTCCCCCAGCCTTCACAGCAAAGAATATCCGAAAAGTTACGGCATAAATATCTCAATCCATCATTTGAAAAACGCCAATAATCTCTCGGGCAAGGGTGTATATAATTTATAAAACATGTTGTATGTATCGCTATTCCATTTTTTTTTAGAACTCGATACGATTCGTCCACAGCTTTTTGCGGATCATAAAGGTGTTCAATAACTTGATCACTGATCACATAATCGAAAGTATTATCTTCATATGGAAGATAATGCATATCCACTTCGGGATAATTTATTTCTTTCAACTCGGCGTAGTTCATATCAATTAATTGACGGAAATTATCAATACCACTTACACCTAATATTTCCCCTTTGATAGATTCACCAAATAAAATGTGCAATTTCTTATACATATAATATCTAGTTAAATGAGCCATATTCTCGAAATCCCATACACCATTTCAGTAATTTTGTTTGTGCAGACTTTGCATTGGAGTAGCCCCCGTTTTGACCGGACACTCTTCAAACTTAAGTTGGTTTCGCCTGAACTGCCTGGGCGACTGCATTCTTAACCCCTTGTGGGGGTGATACTCGTTGTAATCCTGGAACCATCCAGGGATCTTTTCCAAAACGGTCCTGGCGTCTGACAAAGGGTTCATATGCACGTAGTCCCGTTTAAAGGTTTTGACGAAGGACTCGGCCATGCCGTTGGATTCGGGGCTGTAATAAGGGGTCGTGCAAACCTCCAGGCCAACCATCCGGG
>Ga0209606_1000229_pt1 | contig 89863 bp, 57 predicted proteins | sample AD_UKC057_MetaG_FD_184412 | JGI IMG/M metagenome (GOLD analysis project Ga0209606, IMG submission 184412) | Active sludge microbial communities of municipal wastewater-treating anaerobic digesters from USA - AD_UKC057_MetaG (SPAdes) (version 2) | ecosystem: Engineered > Bioreactor > Anaerobic >...
GGCTGGCACTCGAGTGTATCGACGCAGTCCGGATCCATGCAGTCGGAAAGGCCGTCGATGTCGTTATCGATATCGTCCTCGCAGCAGAGTTCCATGCCGCCATCGGCGCACGTGTCGCCGCACTGCACCGAACCAAGCCCCGCGTAGATATCGAGAGGGAAGGCCAGCCACTGCGCAGCCACGTTGAACGGATCGTCGGCGCTGATGTCGCCGAATGCCACCATGCAGTTTCTACGCAGAGTCATCTGATAGGTGGAAACGTTGGCGGTGTTCCAGCCGGTGGCGCCGGGATCCACGCCGCGCTGACCGATCACGTCCTGCGGTTTGTCCTCGCACGTCAGTGCCACCGTATCGTTTCCGTCGAACTGAAGCAGGGATCTGACTTCGTCGCACCACTGGTACAGTTCGGGAGTGACGCCGTCGCGGCAGACCACATAAACATCACCATCGGCCAGCATCACGTCTTCGAGTCTGAATGACATCGACGGGGTCGCGGCACCGTTCGAGAATATGGCGATCATGCAGAGGTTCAAATCGATCGCGCGACCGCTGTTGTTGAAGATCTCAACGGCCTTGTTATTGCCGGTGCCGTCCACGTATTCCGAGAAGAAGGCTATCGGAGGCGTCACCAACTCGGCCTTGCCTGCCTGATCGACAGTGTAGCCGTCCTCGGTGCCGTTCAGATCGCACAGCTTCCACGAGTAGCCTCCGTCGGCTGACGCACGGAAGGCCATGTCATAGAAACCGACCGGCAAGTCAGGAATCACGAAATTGCGGCGATAGGTGTCCGCCGCCGCGTCCGGGGAAGTGTTCTCGAAGTTGGGCTCCGCTGGATTCCACAGCCAGTTTTCGTCGGGAATCGTGTTGGCGGGACCGTAGCCGAATTCGACGATGACGCCGGCAGGATTATCGTTTTCCGCCGTGACATCGGTCTTTCCGGCCACACGGACCCATGCGAAGGACATCCCGGACATCCCCACCGATCCACGGACGGTCGCGGGCTCGACGTACTGGCACCAGTCCACCGGAATGAAGCACGCCTCGGTCTTTTTGCAACTGACGTCGTTGCAGTCAGCGGATCCGTCCAGGTCGTTGTCGATCGTGTCGGTGCAGCAGATTTCAGCCTCGTCATAGTAGCAATCGCCGTTGCAGAGCCGCACGCCGAGACCGAGCCATGTGTCACGGGAGAATCCAATCCATTGTGTTTGATCAAAGGCGGCGGGTGCAGCGCCGGTTCCGGAAGTCAAAGCGCATTTCCTGCGAAGGGTACGGTCGAGAGTTGCGGTCTCGCCTTCCCCCCAGGCCGTGCCCGGGTCGACCCCGATCACACCGAACACGTCCTGAACGACACCGTTGCACACAATTTCGTAGGCATCGTCACCGTTGTGGTTGATGTTGGCTGAAAGAACATCGCAGTTCCCCTGAACAGCCGCCGCGATCTGGTTGTTACACAGTGTGAAAACCCCGCCGGGCGCCAGATCGACCGGGCCGAGCTGTTCGGTCTTTGATGGTGACAAAGCGCCGTTGGTGTAAAGGTTGACCACGCAGTCGCCCAGATTCGCCGGGTACTCGCCTGCATTGAAAATTTCCAGGGCCTTGTAGTAGCTGCTGCCCTCCATGTACTCGGAGAACATGAGGTTGTACGGCGCCTTGATCGTCATCTTGCCGGCCTGGCTGTAATCGTAGCCGTTCATCGTGCCGTCAAGGTCGCAGTACGACCATGTCGAACCCTGGTCGCCGCTGACCCGCACCATGTAGTCGCGTTCCAGCGACATGTCCATCAACTCCGGAACCGTAACCGTACCGGTCCAGAAGTCCGCTTCCGGATCGTCTGTGCGGGCATCGGCGACGGCATCGAGCCACGCGATGGCCGGCAGATCGTTCATCACGGTGTCCTTCGGGGCAACGCCATACTGGACACGAAGATAGGGATGACCGTCGAAGCCGGTTGTCCTGTCGGTGACGCCGGCCTTTCTGACCATGGCCAGCAGTTCGAACGTCTCGCCCTGGGCACCAGTGAACGTCGCCGGTTCCACCAGCGCGCATTCGAACATCTCAACCGGACAGGCTCCGACGCAGTCCGGATCGAGGCAGTCGAACTGTTCGTCGCCGTCGTTGTCCAGCGAGTCGTTGCAGCAGCCTTCCGCCGTCGCCACGCAGGCGCCAGCCTGGCACGTGGAAGCGGTGGTGCACGGGTCGAGATCGTCGCAGTCCAGATCGATCGCGTTGGTTACGACGCAGCCAAGCGAGGACTCGCATTCCTCGAAGGTGCAGACGTTTCCGTCATCACAGTTGAGTTCCGTGCCCGGGGTGCATGTACCCTGGCTGCAGTAGTCGTTTTCGGTGCATGCGTCCGAGTCGCTGCATGACTCTTCGTTGTTCACGTAAACGCAGCCCTGCAACGGGTCGCAGTACTCGTCCGTGCAGACCTCGTTGTCGTTGCAGGCCGAGTCGTCGACGGTGCCGCCGCAGACGCCTGCCAGGCAGGTGTCGCCGGTCGTGCACGGGATGCCGTCGTCGCAGCCTTCACCTTCGTGCAGGGGGATGTCGACACAGTTGCCGGTGGTCGGCTCGCACCCCACCGTCCTGCAGAACAGGCCCAGAGTGTCCTCGCAGACCGGAATCGTGTCCGCCGGGATCTCACAGGCCGGTGTGGCAAGCGTCAGGTTGCACTTGAAGCTGCCGTTGCAGAGGTCTTCGTCGTTGTAGCGGTCGCAGTCCGTGTCGGCCGAGCAGAGGCATGTGTTGTTGCCGCCGCCGCAGACGTGGCTGGTACAGGTCTCGCCGCTGGTGCACTGGTTGTTATCGTCACAAGTGGTGCCGTCCTCGACGAAAACGCGCTGGCAGGTGCAACCATCACAGGTTGCCGCCTCACACGCGCCGAGATCCGCAAAGGTTTCCTGGCAGTCCCCGTCTTCGGCGCATTCGCAGGTGTCCGGGAGTTCCTCGATGTCGGTTCTGACGTCTTCGGTGCCGTCGTCGGTCGTGATGTCATCGATCGTTTCAACATCGGATGTCGTGTCAAGCTCGACCGGAAGGTCGGGGTGGACCGCGTCCACGTCGCCAGCGGGCAAGTCCTGAATGACATCCAGGACATCGGCGGGAATATCGCCTTCAACGTCGCCGGGCAGGTCGTTTCCCCCCCCGCCCCCGCAGGAAAGGGCAAGCAGCAGTGCCGACATCAGGAACAGCGGTTTGAATTTCATCATGAAGTCCCCCTGGAGATTGAACCTAGAGAATACCGAAGGATTTTAACCCGTTCGCGTTTCCCGGACAATCCAAATGTGGCCATAAGCGTCGATATGACTGCTTGATTCCGGTCAGCGCCTGCCCTGGAGTGCCCGTTCGGCGACCCTGGCCACCGAAGCGTCCCCGTCCTGAACGGCGATCCTGGCCAGTTCAGTTCGGATCACCGGGATGTCCCGCATTTCGCGCATGTACCTTACCGCGAACATCCTGACCGATGACGCGGTGTCGGTGCAGAGCACTCTCAGGACGCCGATCTTCACGGACTCGTCGTACAGATCCATGGCGGCGCGCGCCTCGGCTGGCTTATCCTCCGCGAGCAGTTGTCTGACCTCGGTCAGTTCCGGTCCAGAGTACCTGATGTGAGCCTGTGCGATTCGATCGAGACTGGCTTCGTGCCACCAGTAGACGCCGTATCCCAGAAGGCCGCAGACGGCGAAAAAGACCAGAAGTGCAATCTTGTGACGTCGGTTCATGGATCATCCCGGTTTCGCACGACGCCCCCGGCGCCGCCGCCTCATATTATCTCAGCGTCTGTCGTTCGTTGGGAAAAAAGTGACTGGATATGGCGTTAACTTTGTCAGATTCCAGATGTGCGTCCAAAATCGATGGTGGAGCCATGTTCGGCAGGGACGATGCGATTGCCATGGATTTTCAGGGTTCTGGTCCTGCTTCTGGCGCCGGTGAGCGCCGGTTTCGGGGCTGGCGCGATGGCCGCCGACGCGGAAAAACGGGTGGACGACCCGGAAACCCGCGACTGGAAGAGTCCGTACGCCGAGATACAGATCTCGGGAGTCGCGGGCGAGATCCACCGCGACTGGTCCGCTGGCTTCGAATTCATACTGGCTGGCGGCTCCCACGGCTTTCACTCGGCCTTCGTCGCGCCCGTAAGGTGGGATCCGGATGGCATTCGCGCCCGCGACTGGGACGAGGTGAACGATTTCGGGCGACTTGTGGGGCGGCTCGCATATTGCAACCAGAGCGGCGATATCGACGTGGAGCTTAGATCCATCAGGGGATTCACCCTGGGTGCGGGCAATCTCGTCTCGATGTACAACTCGACCGTGGATCAGGATCATTGGCGCACCGGCCTTACCGCGCGTCTTCACTGGCCTGTCGCCGGGGCCGACCTTTTCGTGGATTCGTTTCTGGGCCCCTCGGTGCTTGGCGCCCGCGCCTATCTGCGACCTCTGTGGTTCGTGGACAATTCGGGCAACCTGGGTCGGCTTGAGATTGGCGCATCATTCGCGGTCGATATCTTTGCTCCCGAAACCATGGGAAGCGGCACGCCGGAACGTCCAGGTCAGGTTCTGCCCGACAGGTACGGGCTCGCCGTTTCCGGAACCGACACCGTCGCCGCATGGTCGGTCGACCTGCGGTGGCCTGTCGTCTTTGGCGATGCCGCCGGCCTGGTTCCCTGGGTCGCGTGGTCAAGGATCGGCACCGCCGACGCCTTCAACATGGGAGTCGATCTCAGCGTCAGGCTCGCGCCCCGCTGGAGTCTGGCCCTCTCGGGCGGGTACGATTACATGGAGTCCGGTTTCGCGACGGGTTACTTCGACGGTCTCTACATGGTCGACAGGTACGATTTCGGCGTGTTGCGCGACGCCTTTCCCGGTGCGGTGTCGAAGCAGGCTCTTCTGGAATCGACTGGTGTGACACGTCACGGTGGTTCTGTCGGCCTGGGCGTCTTCTTCGATCCCTGGATGTCGCTGTGGTTCAGGGCCGACATCGATGAAAACGGACTGTTCTCGCGTTTTCGTGCCGGGGCGTCGGTCTCGGTGAAGGAACGCCTGGTGCTTTCCGGCAATATGGTGGCTCGAGGTTTCGGGCCCGCGAACGACAGCCTCGTCGCGGATCGCGTCGGCGGTTCGGTGGCCGCGGACATAACGGTCTGGAACTTCATTGGAGTCTTCTTTTCATACACGCGGGATCTGTACGTATCCATGACTGGAATCGATACAGGCAGATACGTCGGTGGCGACACCGGGCTGGCCGGAGTAAGGATGACTTTCGGATTGATACCGTCGGACCGCGGGAGCAGGTGAGCAACGTTTCGACGGCGCCGTTCAAGAATCGGGGCCATCCTTCCACTCCCAGATCTGCCTGTCCCCGAGAGTGGCGACGGGAACCAGGCCGGGAATGGTTGGCATCGATCCGAGACGTCGTTCCGCAGGCCCGTAAAGAATCCAGCGAATGCGTGCGGTGTTCAGAAAACCCGCAAGGCGATCCCGGGGCACGCCTTCCGAAAAGAACCATCGCACCAATTCGGCCTTTTCCATATACCTGGTTGAAAGGAACCACTGTCCAACGAAGACCGCCTTGCCAGCCTTCCATGGGACCAGCATCCCTTCAAACGGGTCGCATAGAACGCCTCCGTCCGGCAGCCCTGCCAGCGCTTCCAGTTGTTCGATGTGACCGTTCGTCGTAGTCGCCGCCGCCCGCGACTCGGGAGTGTTTACGTCGAGTATCAGGCCGGACAGGGAGTTTTGCGAAACGATCAGGATGGCGACCGCGACCAGCAGCCGGTAAAGCGTCCTCGACCTCCCAGCTTCGGAAAGACGACCGGCCAGAGCCAGTAAAGCGGCGGCTTCCAGCAGCGCCAGCGGGATCGCGAAGGCAACCTGGAACTTGGCGCCGGTGACGAGAGGGTTGGCGGTCATCAGACAACCCGCGCCCAGCCAGAGCAGAAGCCATCTCAGCCCGGACAGTCCTTGCCGGTATCGCGCAAAAAACAGGGCCAGTGGAAGGAAGAGCCAGGGTCCGTAGACCAGGGGCCACAGATAGACCGGGTAACTCAGTTTCCATAATGCGGTCTGGGCGTTGGAGGCCGCGACCACCGGATCCTGCTGAGACCATTGAAGGAAGATTCCGACCAGCGCCGGACCGAGCGCCGCCGGCAGGTTGTCGACGATCGAGCGCCACAGTCCCGTTCCGCGACCTGGCAGGAGGACCGCGCCTGCGACGATCAGGCCCCACACGAGCGCGGTGTAGGGATGTATGAACCAGAGCACCGCGAAAACGAGTCCCCTGGCCAATCCCCGGAGAAGCGGTCGTCCCGGCCCACGAATCTCGACCAGTATGGCAGCGGTCACGATGGTCAGAGGGATCGCCCACACCAGATTGGTTGCGGCCCAGAATACGCTGAAATTCCAGGGATTGTGGAGGATGTTCGACCATGGCGCGCCGGTGGCGGCGAACCATTCTCCCGCCAGCGGCCGCAGAATCCAGTCGAGTCCTCCTGAAAACAATACGAACGCGTGAGCCGCGAGCGCCTTGTGTCCCTCGTGGAAAACGGCAAGGCAGAGTCGGAAAAGAAGCACGCAGAAGACCGCCAGAACGAGGATTCGCAGCGAATGCCAGACCACGTGGGAGGGCAGGTTGACGATACTTTCCACGGCGCCCGCTGCCGCGAGGCCGAGCATCAGGAATCGACCGTCCTGGGGAGCGGTGGTGAACATGTTGTCGGTCAGAAGGGATCCGTCCCGTACCGTCTGTGACGCGTACATCATGTAGGCGTAGTGATCGGTCGGGATATGTGGAAAACCAAGATGCACGCGATCCGGGCCGTTTTCACGCAGCAGTGGCCCCACGTAAAGCCAGGCCTGACAGAGCAGAAAGATGACCGACACCAGCGCGGCCGCATTCCTGTAACGTCGGCCAGAGTCCAAGTCAGGAACCTCAGGTGTTGGGATTCGACGGTTCGTCGACCTGGTTGATCAGTTCATCGTGCAGGGACTCGTCCTCGACAACATCGTCGATCAGTTTGCGAAGGGCGCGTTTCCACGACTCATGGCGCACGCCGAAGTTCTTTGTCCTCATCAGATCGATGCCCTCGCGGATATGGAACAGCGCCAGTTCCTCGTCCTCGGTCGACTCCCACACCGCCCTTGCCATGATGAACTGGTTTGGCGGGTAATTGGGGTAGATCGTGACTGCCTGCTCGACCAGGGTGAGTCCGCGTTCCTCGTCCCCGATACCGATCGGCCACGCCGGCGCCCTGACCAGAAGGTAACCCAGAGTCCGCAGGGGGCCGCCCTCGTCCACGTCGGGGTCCATCGAAAGCGCCCGCTCGATATGGCGGTGCAGCTTACCCAGATTCTTGACCGCGGCAGCGATGTTGTCGTTCACGGCCAGGCCGAGGTTCGTGGAGTAGTAGTATGAGGACGCCGGATCGATGTACGCGCCGGTCGCCATAGCGTGCTCAGCCCACTTGACTCCTTCCCAGGCGAGCGCGTGACGACGCTTGACGCCTTCCTCGGTGTCGGGGCACGCCTCGGCCAGAATCGCGCAGATCTTGGACGCTTCGAGCGATTCCGGCGCGCGTGTCGGCTGCATGTGTCTGACTGCGTCAAGAGCGCAGGAAAGCTGCGCCTCGCTGGCCCTGATCGGGTCGGTGTTGACCGGTGCCAGCGCGTCCTCGATGGCGGTCGGACACGTCTCTGGCAGATTCAGGGCCGTAAGCCTGGTGTTGAAGGCTGGTCCACATCCCGCCATCATGAACGCCGTCAGCATGGCGGCCAGCAGGAGGGAAACCTGCGCTGGCTTTACTTCCACAGTGTCCTGGCCTCGTTGTAGTCCTTGTCGTTGGCCTTCGTGAAGCTGTCGATGCCGAAGAGCTCGCAGAACTGCTTGCCCTCGCGGTTCGAGCAGAACTTCTGCATCGTCGACGTGAAGGTCTTGCGCTCGTCGGCCGTTGTGCCCGTGCGGCTCGCGACCAGCGGCATGATCGGCTGGGGTTTCGATGTGAACACGACGTCAAAGTCCCGGGCCATCGGGCTCGATTTGAGGCTGCACCACTGCTGGTCGGTCACGACTACCGCGTCGACCTTGCCCTCGGACAGTTCGCGCAGGGACTTCAGAGCCCCCCTGGTTGGAACGAGCGAGAACGTCGCGAGCGGGTACTTGCCGGCGAAAACGATTTTTTCAATGAAGGCAGGCTCGGCCAGCGGAGTCCCGGTGAGCTTCTTGCCATTCAGTGCTTCCATTGACGCGAAAGCGCCTTTCCTGACCAGAACCCTGAAAGTCTCGGTCGTCTTGCCAGCCATCTTCGGTTGAACCACGGCCATCAGCGAATCCTCGTGGTTCAGCATGTAGCCGAGCGAGACGATCGCGAATTCCGGATTCGAGGCCATCAACTGATCACATTTCGACATGTCGGAAGTGAACTCGGCCTTGAAGTCGCCGGTAGGCCAGCCGGCCATCTTTTCCATCACGCGGAGCATCTGTTCGGTCGCCGGTTTCGCATCGCGCTCCTTGACCGTTCCACCCGGGTAGCACAGGACGAGCGTCCTTGCGTCCGCCGAGGCCCCGACCATCAGTATCGCAGCAGTGAACAGCGCAGCGAGTTTCAGAGTCTTCATACGGTCTTCCTCCGTCCAAACAGCTGGGCAACCGCCGGCGACAGAATGAGGGCGCAGCCCAGGCAGCAGACCAGTCCAATGATTACTGCCAGTCCAAGTGTAGAGATGCCACGGTATTTTGCAACGGAGAGAGCTCCGATTCCTGCCATCGTGGTCAACGCCGCCACCAGGATTGGAATGCCGGCGACCCTGACGATCTGCCACGGGCTCAATTGCGTCATTTCGTCATAACGATGCGCGAACCAGATCCCGTAGTCGAGCGCGAGCGCCATCAGAAGAGGCAGGGCGATGATGTTGGCGTAGTTGTACCGGTAGCCGGCAAACTCGCTGAGAATCCAGAGAATTCCAAGCATCAGGCCTTCGCCGACCAGCAGGGGCAGTGACGCCACCAGGAAGCGCGGCACGCTGCGGAGCATCAGGAAAAGGAAAAGCATCGAAACGACCAGGGCGATGGCGGTGCCCTGGAAGAAGCTGGAACGGGCCAGCTCGGCCTGGACGTTGTGGGTGGTCGGGAAACCGGTCGCTGCCGGGTTGATCTCGTAGACCTCGGCCATCATGCCCTTCAGGAAGTCGATGTCATAGACCGACTTTGCCGGGTAGACATAGATGGCAATCGAGCCGTCCTTGCCGAAGAACCTGGACTGGAGGCTCGAGGGCAGATCGGCCGGCTTCATCACCTTCGCGTTGTTCCATTTACCGAGGTTGCGGATCATGTACCTGGCGTCGTCGGCCATGCTTGAAAGGAACGCCTGGTTCGCGGGGCCCGCTTTGTCGGGGTTGGTCTTGAGGGTCTCGATGATCTTGCCGAGCGTGGTGGCAATCTTGTCGAGCGACGCGGAGAGTTCGCCGTGTCCAGCGCTGAATGCCGCCTCGTTGTAGTCGTCGATCATCTGAGCCGCGTTTTCGAGAATGCCAGCGATGCGCAGGGGCGCCCCGTTTTCGGGCAGCTTGAAGTGTTCCGCGTCGTTGATGAACCGGGCTACGTCCGAGTCATCGGACTCGTCGGAGCCGACCGCCCCGATCAGATTGCGGCCTACCGCCTGTGCCGGAACGACTCGATCTTCGGCGTCGTTCGGGAAGAACTGCATCGGAGACTGGAATTTCACGATCCGCTTCAGACCGTCCGCCTCGGCGAGCGACTTTTCGCCGGACACGCGCAGCGCCGTCGCCTCCTCGCGGCTGGCCGCCGCCTTCGTGGTCAGTTCGGTCCTGGCGATTTCGGTCAGGCCTTCCGCCCTGGCATCGTTATCGAGCTGTCTGGCCTGGGCAGTCAGTTCGTCGGCGCGGGCGATGGAGGCGTTTCCCTCGTTCTCCTTGTCCTTCCATCGCTTGATATGCTCGTTCAACCGGCCTTCGATGACTCTTGCCTCGTCGAAGTCCTTCGCGATCATGATCACGACCTCGGACTGGTAGTCGCTCTCGGTGACCATGCGCTTAGAGTAGATCGCCGTTTCGGAGTCCTTCGGAAGCATGTTCAGGACGTCATAGTCGAAAGGCAGGTTGACGCCTTTGAAGGCGCCCAGGGCCGCGACCGCAACCGCCACAAGGATCAGCGCGGTCGCGACGGGTCTCGGGAATCTGGAACCCTTCGATTCCGGCTTCACCTCGGCGGTGTTCTGGCCGAGCGCCTCGGCCGGGCGCGGCTTGAGCAGGGCAAACAGCGCGGGAAGCATCGTGAACGTCGCGAGTTGAACGGTGAACACACCGAACATCGCGACCTTTCCCAGTTCCGAGAAACCGGTGAACTTCACGGTGGCCAGCGAGCCGAAGACCAGCATCGAGGCCAGGCCGGACGTGATTACGGGCTTGGCCGAAGCGCCAGTCCCGATACTGATGGCGTCCATCAAGGGGGCACCGCGTTTCATCTCCTCGATGATGCGGGACGAGATGAAGACTCCATAGTCGACGCCAAGTCCGAAAAGCACGGCCGTGAATGCGGTAGTCACCATCGTCATGTGGCCGACACCGGCCCAGATCAGTCCGAAACTCCAGATCGACCCGATGCCCATCGCAGCGAACACGATAATTCCGCGCCGGAACGATTTCATCACGAAGATGATGATCAGGCAGATAAGGATCGCGGCGCCCACGATGGTCCACTTGACGCCTTCCTGGATATACGAGTACTCCTCGTAAAGGGTTGAAGGCATGCCTGCGAGTCCGGTCGTCGGGGTCGCCCGTCCGGCCGCCGCCCACTCAGCCTTCAGTCCGTCATTGACCTTGCGGATGTTTTCATAGAACGGCTTAATGAACGTGAATTCTTCCGAACCGGAAGCCTTCCGGACGAACACAAACAGCATGCTGCCGTCGTGCGAATCGTAGAATCCGCCGCCCGTGACCATCTTTTTCGCCTCTGGCTGATCGGCCAGCAGGCTGCCCCAGTCGATTCCTTCCGGCGTCTGATCGGCGTTCAGCCAGCGCAGCCATTCATCCAGGAAGAACTGCATTCCGTTGAGGGCATTCTTCGCGGCGCTCATGTCGATGCCGGATGTCGGGATCGATGGCGGATTCGCGAAGTAGTCCTCGCCCAGCTTCAGCGCGCCGTCGATATCCTGAGGCAGTTTGCCGTTCAGGTTCAGCAGGCCGTTCATGAACGACGCGGCCTGGTCGAACTGCTCGCGTGGCAGCATCGTGAAGCCGTGCGACACGAAGAACTCGAGATCCATCCTGGCATCCGCGTCCGCGATCTCCGGGTACAGCGGCCTGCCTTCTTCGTCCTTCGCCTCGAGTCGTCTTTCGAGCTCGAGGGCGTACTCCTCGAGGTCCTTGCGTGGAACGCCCTCGATCGCGACGATCAGGTCGGACGCGGCGCCGAAGGTCTCCATGTAGTGCTCGAAGCGCATGACCTCGGGACTGTCCTTGGACAGCAACGCGGTCCTGGAAGTCGAGAAACTCATGGAGTTGAGCGCCCATAAAGCCAGCGCGCACAGAATCACCGCGGCGCCAAGAAACACGAAAGGCTTCCTTGCCGAAGCCGTGGCAACCCGGGAGAAGAATCGTTCAAAGGCCTTAGAGAATCTTTCAAACATTTTGCGAACCCTGTTTTCTATAAAATTTCCGGTCGGTTAGTCGGAAAAAGCTGCCAATGGTCCCTGGAGGCACCACGCCTTCGTCCGGGGCAGATTGTCACCGCCAGCGGGGGGCTTTGTCAAGGAACCCTCGCCCAGCCCGGATCAGGGTGTCATGTCGCGAAAGCCGTGATTTCGTCCGAGCGGCGTTGACGTCGTTCGCCTCTGCCAATAACCTTGTCAGCCTGTTCTTCATTAATTCGGGGGTATCGATGACACGCCGGTTCCTGACAGCTCTCTCGGTTGCGCTTTTTTTAGTGGCTGCGTGCTCAGGTGGTGAGACCCCCGAGGACGTTGCGGTCGACACCCTGGACGTCCTTGACGCGGTTGAGGATGTGCTGGATTCGGTTGACGATGCCGTTGTCGACGTGCCCCAGGATTTGACTGACGACGCGATCGACACCTCTGACGGGGATGCCGGTGGCGACTCGGTCGAGGAATTCGATTTCACGATGCCGTGGGTTCCCCCGGCCGGGGCCGTGGCCGAAATGCGACGGATATGCCGGCACGGAGAGGACCCTCGCACAGAAAGCGGCCTATTACGACTGGATTGGTCCAAAGCTTCATCAGGAACCTCGCGCCGGCGACCACGAATTCGTTGCCAGGATGTATAACATCGACTGTGAAGGGCCTGTGCCGACCGCCATTGTTCCCGATTCGGAACTGCCGATCTGCAGGCTTAGAAGCAGCGAAAACAATGGTTTGTGGACCAGCATGTACGTGGCCTCGCAGTGTTTCCGGTATGGCGCGACCCGTGACCCGGAAGCTCTTGCCAATGCGAAGCGCACGCTGGCCGGCACATATGAACTTATGCAGATCACCGGTCGTCCCGGGCTTTATGCGCGCGAGGCATCCGATCCCGCTCTCGCCCCGGCACAGACCTGTCCGGAAGATCCGATGGAGTACGTGCCCCCGACGGTCGACGGGCGGGTTGGCAACAGGTGGGTCAAGGTCGACACGGACGGATGCATGCTTGAGTACGATCCGGGCACTACGTCCTGGAACAAGTACCCCGATGTCTGTACGGACGCGAAGTTCGCCGGACGCTGCTGGAAGCGCAATGTGTCGAAGGACGAGTATTCCGGACACGCATACGCGGCAGGCGTGTGCGCGAGGGTGGTGGACGACCCCGAGGTCCGGGGACTCGCCACGACCATCATGTCGGACATCGCGCATCACCTGATAGACAACGCATACTGGCTGACCGACCTTGACGGCCTTCCGACGCGGTATGGTTCGATTCACGCGATGTCTTTTGATCACTTCCCGGGATTCAACGCCAAGATGGCACTGGTCTGGATGAAGTCCGCGGCCATGACGTCCGGCGAGCAGAGCCTGATTGACGAGTACTATGAATGTCTTCTTCAATCCGAAGGCATGCTTGCCTGCATCGACCGTCCCACCGAGAGTCCCGCCGACTACACGACCTACATCGGGGAAATCGGTCTAAAGCTCGGTTGTCAGACCAATTTTGACAATGTTTCCATGATGATGCTGGCATACCTCAATGAGATCTGGTACGAACCGTCAAGGGCGGAACGCGCCAGATTCCGTCAGCTCTTCGAGAGTGCCAGTCGTGGGCCGGACAGCGACGAACGCGATATCTGGTCGATGAAATCGCCGTTTTACAATTTCATGATCGCCGCGGCCGAAGGTGACGGGGAGATGTCGGCCGAACGGCGTGCGTTGATCGAGTCCATGGTCGATGACGGCATTTGCTCGCTCAAGGCGTTCAACCAGAACCAGATCGAACGGGATCAGGACAACTCCGGTCTTGCCGTTGGTTGCGTGTCGGACAGGCACGGCAACCTTGTCGAGGGGATCATTCCGGTCTCCGACAGGTGCCCTGCCACCTTCGAGTGGTGGGGCGATCCGGCCGAGATAGAGTCTTGCGTCGCGGATCCCAACCGTGCCGACAACCCGGCAGGCTTCCTGGCCCCATACTGGATGGGGCGTTACTTCGGCTTCATCGACGCCGACATGTAGATCCGACTTCGCACTGCACGCATGCGGTTATGGAACCGCACCGAATCGTTCGATATAATTGTAACCCGTCAATACCGTGGTGACCGTCATGGAACATGCACTGCCGCGTTCCTTTTCCGATGATGCCTGGAAGAACAGCCTGCGCTCCCGTCACCGGCCGCGCAACTGCGTGTGGGAGCTTACGCTCGGGTGCAACTTGAGCTGCCTGCATTGTGGCTCCTCGGCGGGCCGCGCCAGACGCGATGAACTGACCACCGATCAATGTCTGGATCTGGTGGATCAACTGGCCGATCTCGGGTGCGAGCTGATCACGCTTTCCGGCGGCGAACCGATGCTGCGACCGGATCTTTATGACATCGCCCGGGCGATCGCCGACCGCGGCATCCGCGTGAACATGGTTACGAACGGCCTGCTGATAACCGACGAATCCGCCGCGCGCATCAAGGCTTCGGGCATGTGTAACGTCGGGGTCAGCATCGACGGCCCACAGGAGATTCACGATCGCATACGGGCTCCTGGCTCGTTCGTGAAGTCGGTCGAGGGCATCCGGACGCTGGTCGCGAACGGTGTCAGCGTCGGGGTGATGACGACCATCAACAGGTTGAATATCGACCATCTGGCGAGGATCAGACAGATTGCGATGGGGGCCGGCGCCTCGATGTGGCGTCTTCAACTGGCCAAGCCCATGGGCGAGATTTGCGGTGACACGGATTTCATTATCAGGCCGCGGGATCTGCTTCAGGTGATTCCACAGCTGGCCACAATGAAGCGGCAGGGCGGGATCCATCTCGCCGTGGGTGACTCAATCGGATACTACGGACCCCACGATCAGACCCTGCGAGGCCGTGGCTGGCGTGGCCGTGCCGAATGCTGGCAGGGATGCCGGGCTGGCATGGACGCGATTGGCATCGAGGCTGATGGTGGCGTCAAGGGCTGTCTGTCGATTCAGGCGAAGGCGCCGGACGGCAGCGATCCCTGGCTGGAAGGTTCGGTAAGAGAGCATTCGCTTGCCGAGATCTGGTTCAGGACCGGTGCCTTCGGGTACAACCGCGATTTCACCGACGATCAGCTCAAGGGCGCCTGCAGGACCTGCGGCAAGGCGTCCAGATGTCGAGGTGGAGCCCGCTGCGTTTCGACCGCACTGACCGGAACCACAGGCGAGGACCCATACTGCTGGCTGCGTGTTTCCACGACGGCGGACAATCGCGGTATTCGCGACTACGCCGCACGTGCGGCCGCTGTCGCCAGCCTGGCATTGCTGGTCGGTGGAGCCGCCTGCGACGATGATGAAGACGACAAGACCGACAACGGGGCCGAGGTAGTCGTGCTCGACGCGATTGGCGACGACACGGCGGCCAGCGTGGATGCGGTGCGGGACGACGTTGCCGGTGACCCCGGATCGACGCCTGATCTGCCGGTGGTCACCGATGCGGATCAGGATGCCGTTAACTGCGCGAATGTCTGCTGTGACTGTGAGTACGGCGTGATTCCCGAAGAGATATTCCGGCAGTGCTGCGAGGTGGTCCAGCCCGATCCGGCTCCGGATGCCGTCACACCGGACGTTGTCCAGCCCGATTCCGTGGAACCGGACGCCATCGACTGTGATTCCGTCTGTTGCATGTGCGATTACGGGATCATTCCGCAGGAGGTCTGGGACAAATGTTGCGCCGAGCCGCCTGTCGAGCCGGTTCCCGATGTGGTTGAACCGGTGGACGCCACGGGGACCGACGCGGGGGTGAAGTGCTCCGAGATCTGCTGCAACTGCGAATACGGGATCATTCCGGAAGAAGTGTACCAGGAGTGCTGCGTCGAAGCCTGCGTCGACGTCTGCTGCGAATGCGACTACGGCGAACCCCCGCCGCCTCAGTGTTGTAACTGACCTTCACCGACTGGTTAAAAATCAAGTCCGCCCGGCTGCGTTGTTTGATCAGAGGCAGCGAGGATCGCTGGCGCAGGCGCTCTGGCCGCAGTCGATCGTGGAGAATCCAAGACACTGTCCCGAGATGCAGTAATCGCCCGATGTGCAGCCGAGACCGTCGTCGCAGGTCGAAGTCGCGGGACTGTGGACGCAGGCGCCTGTCGTCGCGTTGCACGAGTCGGCTGTGCACACGTTTTTGTCGTCACAGTCTTTCTTTGTTCCCACGCAGGTTCCCAGGTTGAGATCGCAGGTGTCCCCGGTTGTGCAGGCGCTGCCGTCGTCACACGAGGTCGGGACCGCGACAGGCGGGTGCATGCAACCCGATCCCGGCACGCACAGGTCCTGAGTGCACGGTTTCTGGTCGTTGCAGGCGCTGTCGATTGGCGCGAACACGCATCCGACTCCCTGCTGGCAGTAATCCGTGGTGCATGCGATTCCATCGCTGCACGTGACCGTGGTTCCGTTTCCGCACACGCCGCCCGTGTTGCATGTCTCGCCTGCAGTGCATGGATTCCCGTCGTCGCACGGGCCCGTGAAGTAGGTGTTCTCGCAGGCTCCGGTAACCGAGTTGCAGGTGTCCTTCGTGCAGATGAGCGTGTCCGCGCAATTCTTTGGAGTACCGACGCACTGGCCGTCAACACACGTGTCCGTGAGCGTGCATGGGTTGTCGTCGCTGCATTCCCATGCGCCCGCGTTGTCCAACGGCGTGTTGACGCAGCCGAGCAGCGGGTCGCATACATCGGTTGTGCATTCGTTGCCGTCGTCGCACTGATCGTTACGCGGCTCGAAGACGCAACCGGTCGCGGTGTCGCAGGAGTCGAGCGTGCAGTCAATGTCGTCGTTGCAGGTCAGTTCGGTTCCGGAGCAGACGCTGCTGAAACATTTGTCATTGACCGTGCAGGCGTTCGAGTCGTCGCATCCGAGCGTGTTCGGCGAGAACAGGCAGTTTCCGGTGGACGGCACGCATGAATCGGTGGTGCACACGTTGTTGTCGTTGCATGTCTTGTAGACAGCGTCGCACGAGCCTTCCGAGTTGCAGACGCCGCTCAGGATGCATTTGTTGGACGCCCCGCAGGCCGATCCGGTGTTGGCCTCATGCAGGCACTCGCCGTCATCGGCGCGGCAGGAGTCGTTCGTGCACTCGTTTCCATCGCCGCAGTACTTGGGAGATCCGGTGAGGCATTGTCCCAGTTCGCAGTAGTCACCGACCGTGCAGGGGTCACTATCCTCGCAATCCGCGGAGTTCACGGTCTGGTGGCACAAGCCCGAGAACGGGTCGCAGAAGTTGTCGGTGCACGGATCACCGTCCTCGCAGTTCATGGTGGTCGAAATCGAACACGTCCCGCCCGAGCAGGTGTCCTCGACGGTGCATGGGTCGCCGTCGTCGCACGGAGCGGAGTTCGGAGTCGTTTTGCAGATCCCGTCGGCCGTGTCGCAGTAGTCGTCGGTGCAGATGTTGTTGTCGTTGCACGTCACCGCAACGCCCACACACATCCTTGTTGACACGTTGCACTGGTCGTTCAGCGTGCACGGGTTGCTGTCGTCGCACGGGCCGGACAGCGCGGTATATGAACAGACGCCCGTGAATTCGTTGCAGACACCTGATGTGCAGGTATTTCCATCATCGCAGGGATCCGCGATCCAGACGCACCTGCCGAGCGGGTCCGTGGACATGTCGCAGATACCCACTTTGCAGACGTATGGCGAGTCGCACTCGGAATCGAGCCCCGACGGGCAGTGCTGGCATCCGGTTATCTGATCGTTGACGCAGCCCGTACCCGAAACACAGAAGTCGGCGGTGCACGGATCCGTGTCGCTGCAGTCGCGCGCCGAGCCGCCGGTGCAGACTCCCGTCTTGCAGTAGTCGTTTACCGTGCAGAAATTGCCGTCTTCACACGGTGCCGAGTTGTTTCGCTTCTTGCAGAGGCCGTCGTTCGAATCGCAGTAGTTGTCGGTGCAGGGGTCGCCGTCCTCGCAGTCCCGTCTTTCGCCGACGCACAAGCCGTTCTGGCAGGTCGCGCCGATGATGCACGGATCCGTGGTCGTGCATGGAATGTCCGGTTCGGTTATCGGCGTGGTGTAACAACCGATGGTCGGAGAACAGAGGTCGAGCGTGCAGGGCTTCCCGTCGTCGCATTCCCTGTCCGTTCCGGGCGTGCAGGAGCCGTTCAGGCAATGGTCCTCGACCGAGCAGGGGTCTCCATCCTCACATGGAGCGGTGTTGTATGAATGGAAGCACCCGCCGTACTGGTCGCAGAAATCCTCGGTGCAGAGGTTGCCGTCGTTGCAGGGGATCTCGGTTCCCACGCATTCACCCTGGCTGCAGTACTCGTCAAACGTGCACGAATTGTCGTCCACGCATGGCCGATTATCGGGAAGGTTCACGACCGCGCACCTGCCGGTCGCCGGGTTGCAGGCGGATCTCTGGCACGGTTTGCCGAACGGGTCGGTACAGCGAACCACGGTCGCGGGATCGACAACGCACATGTGGCCGACACAAGTCAGGCGGCCGTTGCATGGATTTCCATCCTCAAGTGGCGCGCAGTCCGCGTCCAGGATGCAGCCGCACTCGACCTGTCTGGTTCCCACGCAGGTTCCGAACGCGCAGAGATCGTCTGTGGTGCAAGCGTTGCCGTCGTCGCAGGATTCGGTGTTGAATTCATGAGAGCAGCCGGAAACCTGATCGCAGAGATCGTTCGTGCAGGGATTGCCGTCATCACACTCGGTCGGATCACCGGCACACACGCCATCCCGGCAGACGTCGTTGATCGTGCACGGGTCTTCATCGTCACAGATGGAACCCTGGTTGGCGGGCGTTTCTCGGCAGACGCCGGTGGCCGGGTCGCATGTGTTGGCAATGCATGAATCCTGTGATGCCGCGCACTTCCTGACAGTCGTCTGATCTATGACGCATTTGTCCCCGATGCAGCGAATCTGTCCGTTGCAGAGGTCGTCGTCATCGTACTGTTCGCAGTCGCCGTCCCCGACGCACGAACACGAGTTCAGTCCTGCCCTGCACACGCCGTTGTTGCAGGTGTCGCCATCGGTGCACGGATTGCCATCTGAACACGCCGCGGTATTGTTCTGGTGCGAGCATCCGAGTTGCGGATTGCACGAGTCGTTTGTGCAAGGATTGCCGTCGTCGCAGGACAGGGTCGAGCCGATGCAGGCACCGGCCAGGCATGTGCTGTCCTTGATGCACTTGTCGCCGATCTGGCACGTCGTGCCATCGACTTCGGGCGCCACCAGGCAGATGTTCAACCATTCGTCGCAGAACGCGTGCCAGCACGTCGGCAGGTCTTCAAAGGCCCTTTCGCATGCGAGGTTGGAACTGCACTCGATTGGCGGAATATCGGGAAAAGGATCCTCGATGTCGCTGACATCGGATATCGGGATGTCTTTCCCAACGTCGGCATCCAGGACGTCCTGAGCGGAATCGTCGGGGGTGTCCGATACGTTGACGTCCAATGTGCCGTCGTCGACCACATTAACATCATCGAGTGTGTCGTTGGAGGGGCCGAACTGAGAGCAGCCGGCCAGGGCGACGAACACGGAAGAAACGGTTAAAACAACGATTCTGTTGCGCATCGGGCACTCCCGGAGTCTGCCAGGGCTAGTCCGCTTTATTCTACCAGTACGCGGACGCTCGCGCAAAGGAACCTTGGGCGGTGCAAACGGGCACTCCTCCAGTTATACTCTCCACCGTCAGCAGAGTGGATGAAGCATTGGATCGACAATCGATTTCCCGATGCGGCCCGGTGTTGTGGGCGCGCGCGCACATCTGGTTGATCCTGGCGATATCGTTGATGTGCGCGTACTTCGTTGCCGGTCTGCACATTCTTGACATCGCGATTGCCAACCACGTCGGCGGACTGGCCACCTCGATCATGGACGGAGTCGACTCGCTTGGTCTTTCCGGCAAGTGGGAACTCCAGGCGAACCTTCGTGAATCCAGGATCTGGATGCACTTGATGATGTGGGGATTCTGGCCCACGGACGGCCTTTTCAGCCTGTTCTTTGGCGATACGTGGCCGACGCTGTATCTGGGTCTGGTCGTTTCGCTGCTTGCCGTGGCCCTCAGCGGCTTCCTGGTCTGGCGTTATGTCATGGATATAACCCAAGACGAACGCACGGCTTTTCTGGTCGCGCTGCTTTTCTTTCTGCTCCCGGCCGCTTTCATCAACGCCATTCACTGGTACGGTCAGCCCGTCTTCGTCCTTCTGATGTTTGCCTTGTTCGCCATGAGGCGCGGTTGGAACTGGGTTGCCGTGCCTCTCGTGATCTGGGCACACGGATGTCATCTCATGGCAACTCCGGTGTTTTTCGGCCTGGCAATCGCGGCCTTTGGTCCGAAGCTGCCCGGAATTCCAGAATCCCTTATGCCTGGAGTAGACCGGGAATCAGAACAGGCGCGGCGTTCCTTCAGATTCGCTGTCGCTCTCTGTCTGGTCCTGGTGATCTGGACAGCTTTCCTGGTCATAATGTCCAGGATGGGGCACAGCAGTAGTCAGCGTGGGTTGCTCTGGGACTTCTTCAAGGGAAAGTTCGATCCCGCGGTCTGGCCGCTCAATATGATGCAGGCGTTCTTTTTCCTTTTGCCGATGCTTCTTCTGCCCTTGTTCAATCTGACCTGGCTGCCCGCGCTTGGATTCTTCCTTGCGTACGTGGTTTTCGGTTCCCAGGGCATCGTCACCGGATTTCTTCTACCAGGGGCCGGCCTCGCAGCCGCCTCGTTCGGCCATTTCCTGAGGCGGTTCAAGGAAACGACCCGGTTGAAACTGGCTCTTTCCGGCGTGGTCCTGGCAGTGCTGGCGAACCTTCTGGTGCCATGGACCGTGTTTTTCCCGCTGGGCGCCGAACCACTGACCGGAGGACTCTTTTCTTACCATTCGTGGCACGTCAGGCCCAGGGAGGCCGCCATCAACCGGATGGTGTCCGAACACATTCCCGCGGGCACGGCCAGGTGTCTGACCACATGGCAGATAGGACCTTCCCTGGCGGGTCGCTGTGACAGAATCACGACCCTATCCTTTCCGTTCAGGCGTGATGCCTACACGATGAGGGAATTCCTGAACACGGGGGACCGTGGCCGAATCGAGTCTGGAGGCTGGGATTTCATCCTTGTCGACCTTCATCGGGAGCATCACGCGGAGGGTCTTGACGAACTCCTTCAAAGGATTTCATCGTTCGGCCGCTGGGAGGTTGTCGGCGACACCGGCGACGCGCTTCTGTTCAGGAATACGGGCAGCGTCACCGCTTCAGAATCAGGGCCCGACGGCCGATAAAACCATCGGCGTGATTTCACACCAGATCCTTTCCGCCAGCGACGCGGCGCTGTCCACTGTCAGGAAACCCCCATTTCGAGTCAGCGAAAGTCCTGCTTCCGGGCAATGGTTCGAACTGGCCGGATCTATTACCAAAGCGCCTTCTTGTTGAAGTGGGCTGTCGAATGATACCGAACTGCCATCCGGAGTCGAAATGCGGTCGGGGACATCGATCTTGACGAAAACCGGAGGCAGTCCGGCCACATTCCGAATCAGTCTGGCCGTCCTGGTCAATTCATGCGAGTCGACCTGGCGGTTGATAGCCCAGCCGGGAAGCATTGCCCTGGGAAGGACCTTGTCTTCAACGAGCGCCGCGATAGCGACGTGGTCCACCAGAAAGTTCCTGACGGGCATGGCCCGACGCGCGCAAAGAACCGGATCGAATGACGTGGCGTCAAGCACCGTCACGACCATGTCCGGTTTGAAGACAGGTGCCAGCCTTTCCAGTTCCCTGAGTTGCTCCTCGAGATTGAAACCGCAGAAACCGAGATTCAAGACCTTTACCCGCGCCGGTGCGAATTCATGATCTGCCAGCTTCTGCATTCGGCTGGCTATCGTCTGGTCGGATTCGATTCCCACGCCATAGACGTTCGAGCCCCCCAGCACCGCGATCGAAAATGCGGGCCGTTGATCGGGCAGATCCGATCTGATACCCAGGCTGTTGATCGAATGTGTGGTCGGTCTTCCGGCAATGCCTGCCGCGTACCAGGTTATGGCCGAGTCGGGACGAGGTCTGACGCAGTTCTTGTCACCGTGTACGAACATGAGCGGCACAAGTGGCGAAGTCGGCGCGAAGAGAAGTCGGAGCATGACTTCGCTCAGAAGAAGCGCGGCCAGCGTCACACCGGTGATGAAAAGCCAGTTGCGGCCCAGAAGGCCCGCGATTCGGAAACGTCGCTCGCCCATTGATGATTCCCGTGGCCGGGTCGGGCCGGTCGAGTCACTTGTCACAGTTGATGCCGATGAACCTCTCGCCGCCGATGGTCGGTTCGCCGCCCGAGATCAAAACGCCGCCCAGGATCTTGAACAGTTCGTCGGCCAGTATTCTGTGACCGCCCGCGTTGTAATGAAGCTCGTCCGCAAGGGAGGCGTCCAGTTCATCCTTGCTGAGCCTGGAAAACAGATCCACCAGCAGCAGGCCGTCGATGCCGGACGCCCAGGACATGATGCCAATCAGTTTCTCCTCGAAGAAGTTCGCCACCATCTCGGCGTACGAGCCGGTGCTCTGCATCCAGAGGTCGGATTCGGCGTAGTTCGGGTAGATCAACCAGACGATGTCGACATCCGGGTTCTGTTCGCGAATGGCATCGAAAATGGCTGTCAGGTTTGTCTCAACCGTCGTGATGGCCTCTTCGACGATATTCAGCAGATCCAGCAGTGTCGCTCCCTGCGGGGCATCGGACATTGAATGCATGATGTCGTTTCCGCCGAGCGAGATGAACACGACATCCGTTTCGCTGAGCTTTGGCAGCACTTTCGTCTGGAAGTTCGCCAGATCCGGAAGCCAGTGTGCCGATTCGGTGCCTGCGAAGGCCACGTTTTCGATCTCAATATCGCCAAAATCCTGAAGGTATTCAGCGACATAGTCAAAGAAATAATTGCCCTCGGTCGAGCCCATCCTGGGGATGCTGTCGCCCATCACCAGCATCTTCCAGCGGCCGTCGGCCAGCGCGATCGGCGTTCTTCTGGCGACATTGTGCGAGGTGACCCGGCATGGCGGGGCATCGATTCGAACGACCCTGACGCCGTCCGTGAACGTGGTGTCCGATTCGGGAGCGAAGTAGTGATATCCCTCTTCACAGGTCACACCGGCGTCTTCGTTCGGCGCCAGCATCACGACCGGCACTCCGGCGACCGGCGTGTCGACGTCCGTGCGGCTCTGCGCCAGGTCGGTTTTTGAACTGGCATTCGTGTCGTTGTAGACGTTAACCCTGATCACGGGTCCGGCAGGTTCCGGGAGGCACTCCACTGCATCCGGGGGCAGTTCCGATCCGCTGGAGTCTCCGGGCAGGTCTTCGACGTTGTCCTCGCTGGCGTCATCGCTGGTGTCTTCGACTCTGTCCACGGTCGTGTCATCGGCGGTGTCTTGACTGGAGTCTTCGATGACGTCGTCGCCAGCGGCATCCTCGTTGATCGAGACATCCTGATCGACCGGACCGTCATCGCCGCAGCCGGACATGACCGGGATGGCGGCAAAAAGGAATGCGGCGCAAAACAGTGCAAGCCTTGTGACAGTTACAGAGGACTTGGCTTTCACGGGCGGGACTCCGTTTCTGGTCAGCGGATTTTATAATGCGTGAATGGTAATCACAACGGGCAGTAATGTACGAAGGACCGTTCGGTTATTCGGCGTCCCAGGGGAACTTGTACTGGGTCAGGCCGAGCTCGCGGCGCATGTCGTTGCAGTTCTTCATCAGGGGCGCGTTGACCGGAACGCCGCGATCCTTGCGGTACAGCCAGGCGTCGTGTTCCTTCTCGCCGGCCGTCCAGATGCGCTCCTGACCAGGAGCCTTCCTTGAATTCCGCAGATCACGGCAGATGCTGCCGGCGATCTTCTTGAAGATGTCCAGGTTGATGAAGTGCTCGATGTCGATTGCGATGAAGAAGTGTCCCAGGTGGTAGGGGACCTTCTTTCCGTTTTCCACGCCGAGAAGCTGCTTCAAGTACGAGCCGTCCTGGAATGCGGCGGACATGATCTCGACCACCGTAGCCCAGCCGTAACCCTTGTATCCGCCGCCGTCCTCGCCCAGGCCGCCCACGGGGGTCAGCGCCGCGGTGCCGGCGACCAGATCCTTCAGTGTCTGGGTCGGATCCGTGCGGGTCTTGCCATCGTCGCCGATAACCCAGCCTTCCGGCATCGTCTTGCCGATTCGGTCGTACACCTCGATCTTGCCGCGCTGCGTAACGGATGTCGCGCAGTCGATCACGAACGGGAACTCCTCATCGGTCGGGAATCCGAAGGTCAACGGATTCGTGCCAAGCATGTTTTCGACGCCGAATGTCGGGGCGATCGAAGGACGCGCGTTGGTGCCGGTGAAGCCGGCCATGCCGGCCTTGATGGCCATCAGGGGGTAGTATCCGGCGATGCCGTAGTGCGTCGAGTTTCGGACCGCGACCATTCCGAGACCGTATTTCTTTGCCTTTTCGATCGCCATCTTCATTGATCTGTAAGCGATCACATGGCCCATTCCGTCGTGGCCGTCGATCAGCGCGGTACCCTCGCGGTCGCTCACCACCTCGAAGTTGGTGTTCGCGAACTGAATGCCTTCCTTGATGCGGTCGTAGTAGATCGGCTTCAGGCGGCCGATGCCGTGCGAGTCGATGCCTCGCTTGTCAGAGGTGATCAGGACGTCGGTGCAGATGGCGGCGTCTTCTTCCGGGACGCCCAGACCCATGAACACGTCCTTCATGAATGCTTCCATTTCCTTGAAGGGAACCCAGTAAATCTTGTCGGCCATTCGCATTTCTCCGTTCTTGGGTTACGTCCGGTCGAGCCCCGACCGTCCTGATGACAGCATATTTACCATCAAAGGTGACTGCCTGCCAGTATGAATGACGCATGGCGTTGAATCAACGGTGAAATATTTAACAACGACCGCCATCGTGGTTGGCAGGGATGATGAGGATGTGGGTTCGGGTGGTCCTGTAGTATCATCTGCGCGGATTTTTCCGGAGTCAGCCGTGCCTATTACCAGCCCGGGAGATGGAATCCTTGCGGGAGCGCCGGCCGTAGTGCTGGTGGAGCCCTCGAATCCCCAGAATATCGGGGCGGTCTGTCGCGCCATGATGAACTGTGGCTTGACCGACCTGAGGCTTGTGCGGCCATGTGCCGAGTGGAATGACGGCTCGGCCAGGGCAATGGCGGTGAGCGCCAGGGGCCTGCTGGAAAGCGCACGCGTGTTCGAGACTACCGCCGCGGCGATCGGCGACTGCACGCATGTTTTCGCGACCACGGCGCGTCCCCGCGACATGGTGATACCCGAGATGACGGCGCGGCGCGCGGCGGTCGAGATCAGGGCTCTGGCCTCATCTGGAGCGACGGTCGCGGTTATGTTCGGAGCCGAGCGCACCGGTCTTCAGAACGAGGACGTTGCGATGTCGAACTACGTGGTTACCATCCCGCTCAACCCCGGCCTGACTTCGCTGAACCTTGCCCAGGCGGTCCTGCTGGTCTCGTACGAATGGCTTCAGGCCGGCATGACGGACCCCGGCGAGGCGATCGATCCGACCGAGGGCCGGATGCCTGCCCGGAAGGAACAGCTTGATGCGTTTTTTGACCATATCGAGCAGGAACTGGGCCTGATAGGTTTTTTCCCCAATCAGGACATGCGTGGACACATGATGTCGGTGATCCGCGCCTGGGTGACACGCACGAAGCCAACCGATGCTGAACTGCGGATGCTTCACGGCGTCCTGTCAACCATCTCCGGACGCCGTCTGGGTGGAAAGCCTGCCCACGTTCCAGGCACGAAGGGCGGTCAGGGGTACAAGGCACGCAAAAGACGCAGTCTGTCGCCGTGCGTCCCGGAGGACTCAGCGCCCGCCGTCGATGAATCCGGAAAACCCGGAGAGGAACTTCGCCAGTCTGGCTGCCAGTCTCTCGTCAATCAGTCTTCCAGTGGCGTCGAAGACCTGGTCGGCAGGTCCGACGAACATCTGTGAACCGAACCACGGACGCGTGCCAAGCGAACGAAGCACGGGAAGCCAGGCCGCCTGGGCCAGACGGGTGCCAATCGGACCGGAACTGGCGCCGACGATGGCCACCGGCTTGTCGCCGAAGACCCTTGTGGCCTCGCCCGAGGGCCGCGTCAGCCAGTCAATGGCGTTTTTCAGCACTCCCGGAATCGAATGGTTGTATTCGGGCGTCGCGATGATAAGACCATCGGCCGCCACTATCCGTTCCTTCAGTGCGGAAACCGCGGCCGGAACACCGCTTTGATCCTCGTCGTCGCCGTTGTAGAGGGGGATGCCTTCCATGGACGCAATCTCGATCTCGACACCCTCCGGGGCAAGTTCCCTGGCCGCCCGCAACAGAGCGAGGTTGAAGGAACCCTTCCTGAGGCTGCCTGGCAGGGCAATTATCTTTTTCATTGGAAATACTCCAGTTCAGTCAGGGGCCCGGTGTGGAATCGTGGTTAGTGTCCGTTCCCGTGTCGGATCGTAATCATCGGGGAACTGGTTGGTAAGGGGTTCCAGGCCTCTTTCGCCAGGGCTTCGGCGTGTCAGGCAGGATCAGGGGCAGGATCACCCGGGTCCGTCGAGGCTTGACGCGATTGCGTCAAACGGTCAAACTGCCGACGTGATTCCCCGGAGGGTTCAGGCATGATGAAGGTATTTGATACACCCGAGAAGATGGTAGTCGACGGCAAGGCTCAGTATGGCCGCTACAATACGCCGTTTCGCGATGTCAACCTGCTGGACGCGCGCATCGATGTCTTCGGCGTGCCGGTGGTGAGGCCGCTTCGCACGCTCCGCCTGAAGGAGTGGTCGCACGTCGCCATCGTCGGTGCCGAGGTGACCATCGGCACGGCTGTCGTGGATGCCAAGTACATCTCGAACGCCTGGTTCTGGGCGGCGGATCGCAAGACGGGACGGTTCATCGAGCACGCCGCGCAGGCGGGTGGCGGGGCCATCAATACCAGCCAGCAGCTTTTCGATGGACGGACCGCGTTCCGGTCCGGGGGCTTTAAGGTCGATATCCACGACAATCTTGATCGGAATCAGCACGCCTATCACATCGAGATCGCCGCGAAGGGTGATCTGCCGGCCGTGCGGGCAGATTTCCTTCTTCAGTTCGACTGGCAGAAGAACACCCCTCTTGTGGTGGTTCTTCCCGCTGCCGAAGGGCGTCCCTTCTACACGCATAAGTGTGTCTGTCCCGTCACGGGCGTGGTCGCGGTCGGGAACCGCGTCTATCAGCTCGAGGCCGACAGGGATTTCGCGATGCTCGACGTGCAGAAAACCTACTATCCGTACAAGATTTTCTGGGAATGGGCGACCTTCGCCGGTCTGGACGGTAAGGGACGCCTTGTCGGCATCAACCTGTGTCACAACCTGATCAGCGATGATGAGACCTGGAACGAGAACTGCCTGTGGGTGGATGGCAAACTCACCAGTCTCGGACCGGCCCGTTTCGAGTACGATCCCTCCGATCACCTGAAGCCCTGGCATCTTAGAACGACGGATGGCACCGTGGACCTGGAGTTCCGTCCGGAGGGCAAGCGCGACGGCCTGATCGACGCGAAGATTCTGCTTTCGGATTACCATCAGCCATACGGCACCTTCCATGGTTTCGTGACCGCCGGCGATGGCGAGCGGATAGAGATTGACGGACTTCGCGGCGTCACCGAAGATCACAAGGCCAAGTTCTGATCATTGTATACAGCACGGTTTATGACCGCCCCGTCCCGGCGTGTGTCCAAGGTCACCGCGGGGTGCTGGTTACCGGTTTGCCTGGGAGGTAGCTATGTCGGTCTGGCTTATCTGGTTCATCGCGGGCCTCGGGCTCGGGGTGCTTGAAATGGTGGTCCCCGGCTTCATCATCATCTTCTTCGGGGCCGGTTGCATGGGAGCGGCGGTTGTCGCTGCTATTGCCCCCGGCGCCATCGCCATGCAGGCCCTGGTGTTCGTCCTGGTATCGGTCGGCTCCCTTCTGGCGTTGCGCAGGTTCGCGATGAAGATGTTCACCGGGCGCAGGGAATCCAGGTCGGGAGTCGGTGAGTCCAGCATCGAGAAGGGCACCAGGATCACCGTGGACAATGCCATCCCCGCCGGAGGCCGAGGTCGCGTCAGGTATCGCGGAACGTGGTGGGATGCCAGGACCGACGAAGGCGTGGACGCGGGCGCCGAGGCCGAGATAGTTGGAGTCGATGACATGAACAGGTCATGTCTGGTAATAAGGCAGATTTCCGCCGATAACGTCAGCGGCGGCGGGACAAGGGGGTAACGGACAATGGAATGGGCGATTGGTGGCGTGGCAGTTTTCGTGGTGATCCTGCTGATCAAGGGGGCGCGAATCGTTCCCCAGAAGACCGCGTGCATAGTCGAGAGGCTGGGTCGTTATCACAGCACCCTTGAGGCCGGCTTTCACATCATTATTCCTTTCGTGGACAGGGTGGCATACCGGTTCAGCCTGAAGGAGGCTGTCGTCGACATCCCCGCTCAGATTTGTATTACCAAGGATAACGTCAGCGTCGAGGTCGACGGTCTCATCTATCTTGAGGTTCAGGACGCCCACAAGGCGGCCTACGGTATCGACAACTACCTTCGCGCCGCGTCGCAGCTCGCCCAGACGACGCTCAGGTCCGCGATCGGCAAGATCGATCTGGACAAGACCTTCGAGGAACGCGAGAAGATCAACGCCGAGGTGATCGACGCGATCGACCAGGCGGCCATGTCCTGGGGCGTGAAGGTGCTGCGGTACGAAATCAAGGACATCACCCCGCCGTTGTCGGTCAAGGCCGCGATGGAAGCGCAGATGACCGCCGAACGCGAGAAGCGCGCGAACATCGCTACTTCGGAAGGCGTGCGTCAGGCGATGATCAACCAGTCGGAAGGCGAGAAGCAGAAGAAGATAAACGAGGCCGAGGGAAGCGCCGCCCAGGTAAGGCTTGTCGCCGAGGCGGAGTCCGCCAGGATCGAGATGATCGCGAAGGCGACCGCCGAGGGTATTTCGTCCGTTGCCGCCTCACTGACCGGAAACGGCATGCAGGCTATGAACATGCGTCTGGCCGAACAGTACATCACGCAGTTCGGAAATCTCGCGAAGTCGACGAACACCGTAATCATGCCGAGCAATGTCGCCGATGTCGCCGGACTGATCGCCACCGCCATGTCCACCGTGAAGACAACCAGACCATGATCGCCGCATAGGCGCTGTTACGATTTTCACAATCCAACTGTCTTTCAACGCACCTGTTTGTTGACAAAAAATGTTCAATTTCGAGCATTTGGGGGATGGCCTTTTTGTCAGCCGGGAATATATTACCGACGCGCGGGAGGGGCTCCTTCCGCGGTGGTCTATTATCCTGTTGGCCCGGTTGCCCTGTGGCCGGGCGAATCATTCCGGGGGTTCTCATGGCGGTTAGGAAGACCTTCAAGGGCGGTGTTCATCCCCACGAGTACAAGGAACTTGCGTGCTCGAAAGGGATTGTGGACATGCCGCCCCCTTCAAGGGTGGTCGTTTTGCTCCGTCAGCACCTCGGGGCTCCGGCGCGCGCAGTCGTCAATGTTGGTAACCGCGTGGTCGAGGGTCAGGTGGTCGGCGAATCGGCTGGGTTCGTGTCCGCGCCTGTCCATGCCCCGATTTCCGGCGAGGTGACGGCCGTGGCGCGGCATCGGCATCCAGGTGGCTTCATCTGCGATGCTGTCGTGATCGAGGCTAAGGAACCTGCCTCGGAAGGTGATGCGGCGGTGGAAAACGCGCCGCGCCGGCTTCCAGGCGCGACCCACGATTACATGAATGCCAGTCCGGACGAACTGAAGGCGTTGATCCGCGATGCCGGTCTGGTAGGAATGGGGGGCGCCGCGTTTCCGACGCATGTGAAGCTTTCCCCGCCTCCGGCCAAACCGGTTGACATGCTGATCATCAACGGCGCCGAGTGTGAGCCTTTCCTGACCTGTGACCACCGTGTGATGCTCGAAGAAACCGAAAAGGTGGTGCACGGCGTCAAGATCCTGATGCGCGTGCTGGGTGTCGGCAGTGCCATCATCGGTATCGAGGATAACAAGCCCGATGCGATCGACGTCCTTACGCGGGCTTTTGCCGGCGTCGACGGCGTTACGGTTCAGGCCTGTCGCGTGAAATATCCACAGGGCGGCGAGAAGCAGCTCATCAAGGCATTGACCGGTCGCGAGGTTCCGCCTCCCCCAGGACTTCCGCTCGACGTGGGCTGCGTGGTCCAGAACGTAGGCACCGCGGCGCGTGTGGCCGAGGCCGTGATGGAAGGGAAGCCTTTCACGACCCGCGTTATCACGCTTTCTGGCACACAGGTCGCCAACCCGGGGAACTATCGGGTCAAGGTCGGCACGATGCTCAAGGACGTCATTGAGTTCGCCGGCGGTCTCAAATCGGACCTGTCCCGGGTTATCCAGGGCGGTCCGATGATGGGTATCGCCATGGCGGATCTCGACGTGCCCGTGGTCAAGGGGACCTCCGGCTTCGTATTCCTCGAAGCCGGCAATCCGGTCGACTACGAGGCGGCGGCGTGCGTGCGCTGCGGTCGCTGTGTTTCCGCATGCGCCCTGAGGCTTCAGCCGGTAGAGATCGCCAGGAAGATAGAGGCCGGCGACCTTGATGGCGCCGAGGCTCTTCACGTCATGGAATGTATGGAGTGCGGTTCGTGCAGCTTTGCCTGCCCGTCGAACCGCTGGCTGGTGCAACTCTTCCGCATCGCAAAGGGAAAGATCAATGAGCGCAGACGAAAAGCTTGATACCGGAAAGGCCCCCGAGGCTCCGGAACGACTGATCGTTAGCCCTTCGCCTCACCTCAGGTCGAAGGACACGACTGCGTCGATAATGATGTGGGTTGCGATCGCCCTCGTTCCCGGAATTGCCGTCTCTCTCTATTACTTCGGTCTCGAAGCCGCGCGTGTGATGGTACTTGCCATCGTGTCGTGTCTGGTTTTCGAGTTCCTCAGCATGAAGCTTCTTGGCACAAAGGGCTCGCTCAAGGACATGTCCGCCCTCGTGACCGGGATGCTGCTCGGCATGAATCTTCCGCCGACCTCGCCGTGGTGGATGGTCGTGGCCGGCGGGTTGATCGCGATGTTTGTCGCGAAACACCTGTTTGGCGGTCTCGGCGCCAATATCTTCAATCCGGCACTGAGCGCGCGCGTATTCCTTCTGATCGCCTGGCCGGTTCACATGACGCGCTGGCTCACCCCAGGGGTTCGTGGCCTGGTTACACAGGATCAACTTGAGGCTGTCACCGGCGCGACTCCGCTCGGGCTGCTCAGCGAGAACGCGGCCTGGAAGCTCCAGGCGTTCAATCCGACGGATCTGCTTATGGGTAACGTGGGCGGCTCGGTCGGAGAGATCTCGGCGATCGCCTTGATTCTCGGTGGCGTGATCCTGCTCGCAAAAAAGATCATCACCTGGGAAATCCCGGTGTTTTTCATCGGTACGACCTTCGCGGTGACCGGCGCGGCCTGGCTCTACAGTCCGTATGTGTACGCTGATCCACTGACCCACATACTGACAGGTGGTCTGATGCTCGGTGCCTTCTTTATGGCGACCGACATGGTCACATCTCCCATCACTTTCAGGGGCAGGGTGATCTTCGCCGTCGGTTGCGGGTTCCTGACCGGCCTCATCCGGTTGTTCGGCGGCTACCCCGAGGGCGTATCGTTCGCAATCCTGCTGATGAACGCCGCGACGCCGTTGATCGACAAGCTCACGGCTCCGAAAACCTTCGGAACCTTGAAGAAGGCGGAGGTGGCAAAATGAAGGAAGCGAAGTACCTGATTGTGCTGACCGGCGTTGCTGTGGTGTGCGCGGCGCTTCTTGCCTACGTCTACAAGGTGACTGCCGGTCCGATCGAGATGTCGAAGAATGCCGCGATCAACGAAGGTATCCAGGCTGTCGCGCCGGAATTCGACAACGATCCGGTCTCCATGATGTATCTGATTGACGGACAGGATCCTCTCTCGCCGGTCATCTATCCTGCCACCAGGGGTGGTGTTGTGGTTGGTGCCGCGGTCAAGACCGTAAGTAAGAAGGGTTACGCTGGCAACGTTGTAGTGATGGTCGGTCTCGAAGGTGCGCCGGACGGTCAGCTCCGGGTTCTGTCGACCACGGTCGTTGATATGAAGGAGACCCCTGGCCTCGGAACCAAGGCGAAAGAACCTGGTTTCGCAGGTCAGTTTCAACAGCTTTCCGTGCCACCTGACGGTGCATTGTTCAAGGTGAAGAAAGACGGTGGTTCCATCAACGCGATCGCTGGCGCGACCATCACGTCGCGGGCTTTCACCGAATGCGTCAATGTCGCGGTGAAGGCATGGCGCGAACACGGTGCTGCCGCGCTGAAGGCAGCGGCCGACCCGGCCAATGCCGAGCCCGTAAACAGCGGCGCTGACGCCGTGAAGGGGGGCGCAAATGGCTAGTACACCACTCATCAAGGAATTCACGAAGGGGCTTGTATCTCAGAATACCCTGCTCGTGTTGCTGCTTGGCATGTGTCCGGCCCTGGCGACGACAACCTCGCTGACGAATGCGGTTGGCATGGGTGCCGCCGTCATTTTTGTGGCCACCATGTCGAACATCGCTGTCTCCGCCATCCGGAAGATCGTTCCGGATGAGGTCAGAATCCCGATTTTTGTCCTGCTCATCGCCTCGTTCGTCACGGTCGTGGATTTGAGCATGAAGGCGTGGATGCCAGGTCTGTCGAAGTCGCTCGGACTCTTTATCCCGCTCATCGTCGTCAACTGCATCATTCTCGCGCGCGCCGAGGCTTTCGCCTACAAGAACGGAGTGATCAGGTCGGCCCTGGACGGCCTTGGCTCCGGCACCGGTTATGCGCTCGGGCTGATTCTGGTATCGTTTTTCCGTGAACTCCTCGGGAACGGGACGCTTTTCAACGTCAGCGTGTTCGGCGAGGCGTTCAAGAACAACGCCGTGCTGGTCATGATCCTTCCGCCCGGTGCATTTCTGACGCTCGGCCTGATCATCGCGACGATCAACAAGATCAGGAGGGTTTGAAAATGACGCTGCTGACAATCATCATCTTCACGGTATTCGTAAATAACGTCATTCTTTCGCAGTTTCTGGGGATCTGCCCGTTCATGGGTGTCTCGAAGAAGCTCGATTCGGCCCTGGGTATGAGCGCGGCCGTTCTTTTCGTCATCGTTCTTTCGGCCATCATCTCGTACCTTCTGCAGTTTGGCGTTCTTGTGCCGCTCAAGCTCGAATACCTTCAGACGATCATGTTCATCCTGGTCATCGCGGCGCTGGTCCAGTTCGTGGAAATGTTCATAAAAAAGGCGTCGCCGGCGTTGTTCGAGGCCCTTGGAATCTACCTTCCGCTGATAACGACGAACTGCGCCGTTCTTGGCACGGCGATCATGGTCACGCAGAAGGACAAGATACATAACCTGATCGAGGCGGTCGTGTTCGCGACCGGCATATCGCTCGGGTTCGCTCTGGTTCTACTGCTTTTCGCGGCTATCCGCGAACGCCTTGACCTTGAGACCGGCACGCCACGCCCCATGAAGGGGTTGCCGATTGCCCTCGTGACCGCGTCGATCCTGTCCCTGGCCTTTCTCGGTTTCTCCGGGATGGTCAAGATGTGATGAGGTGAATCATGGAAATAATGAGCCTGCTCACCGCGGCAGGGGTTCTTGGTCTCGTTGGACTGATTTCGGCCGTGATGCTGGCGATCGCGTCGCGCGTCTTCGCGGTCAAGGTCGATGATAGAATTACGGCGATCACCGCCGCGCTTCCCGGCGCCAATTGCGGCGGTTGTGGATATGCCGGCTGTTCCGGGTACGCCGCCGCAATCGTTAACAAGGGCGTGGATCCCTCGCTGTGCGCGCCCGGGGGCAACGCTTCCGTCAAGGCGATCGGCGAGATTCTCGGCATGACCATCGAGGAGAAAGCCCGCGCGGTGGCCAGGGTCCGGTGCGGTGGCACCAGCGACAAGTGCCGCGCACGTTTCGATTACCGCGGGCTGAAAACCTGCCGTGGCGCGGTAATGCTTAACGAGGGCGGCGCCAAGTCCTGTCCGTACGGATGTGAGGGTCTGGGCGATTGCGTGGACGTTTGCGTATTCGATGCGATCCACATGGGTGCGGACGGTATTCCGGTCGTTGACGCCGAAAAATGCACCGGTTGTGGCAAGTGTGTCGTCGCCTGTCCCAAGGATGTGATCGAGCTTCAGGCCTGGGAAGGCGCGGTCGCCATCAACTGCAACTCCCAGTGGAAGGGCAGGGAAGTGAAGGCCGTCTGCGAGGTCGGATGCATTGCCTGCCTGGCGTGCGTCAAGGCATGTCCGTGGGAAGCGATCTCGATGAAGGGGAACATCCCGGTCATCGACTACTCGAAGTGCCGCGCCTGCGGCCTCTGCGTCGATTCATGCAAACCTGGCAGCATAGTGGTCCTGAAGACGATCGACGAGGCGATGAAGGTCGAGGGACAGCGGATCGTTGCCGAGCGCAAGGCTGCAGCGGCAGCGGCCAAGGCAGCAGCCGCGGCGGTAAAACCTGCCGTTGCCGAACCCTCTCCCGGTCAGTGATCCTGACGCATATTCGTTATTATTGCCGCCGTACGGTTCGTGGGTAGCAGGGAAGGAATCCGTTGCGGGGCCAATGTGATTCGCCGCTACGGGATGGCGCCATCGGGAGTCTTGTTATGGTGGAAAAGGGAAGGGTGGTGGAGGTTGGCCGCGACGGAACCGTAATCGTCGAGGTGGACCGGCACGAGGCCTGCCGGAACTGTTCCGCGAAGTCGGCATGCAATCCGGGCGTCTCAGGAAAGACCCACCGGGCCAACGCATTCGCCACGATTGCGCTGGTCGTCGGCGACATCGTCGAGATCGAGATCTCGGATGGAGCCATGGCGCGCGCCGTGGTGTGGGCCTATCTCATTCCTTCCGGGCTGATGCTCGCCGGTATCTTTGCCACGTGGTTCGGCATTGCCGGGACCGGACTTGATTCCTACAAGGACATCATCGCCTGCTTCGGCGGCCTGGCCGGCGCGGGTCTCGGTTTCGTATTCATGAGGCTGGTCAACAACAGGATCCGGAAGGACGGCACCAGGGCGCACGCCAGATTCGCGATCAGGGTGACCAGAAAAATTGAGGGCGAATGACGCGGCTCATCGGCGCGTTGCGGACAGGTCAGCGGGCGGCCCATGCCTTCAGGAAATCGACCTGCTTCTGAACCAGACCCTCGGCCTCGTCTATTGATTGCTGCTCCAGCTTTCTGCCCAACAGCGGGATGCGGATCTCGATCTCGGTCGTGAACACCAGCTTGGTTGTCGGACCGAACTCGATGAAGTCAATCGAACCAGCAAGATTGAACTGGTCCGCGAACATCGACGGAGTGATCCTGTAGGACATCCGGGACTGTGAAACATCCACGCGGCAGTCGTCGATATACTCGTCCGTGTCGCTTTTGCGCAGCATCGCTGGCACCTTGGTCGGCTGAGTGACCCTGGTCTTCCTGGACACTCCGCCACCGGGAATAGCCGAGGACTCGAGGATGTTGACAGTGATGGCCCCGCTGTTTTTGAGCTGGCCGATATAGAACTGATCGTCCAGATAAATCTGCAGAACTCTTTCTTTCGGAACGGGAATGACATGTTCGTGCTGGATCTTCATGACTCCTCCGAATGCGGCACGATGCCGCCACGCATGGCTGAATTGTCGTCCCAGTCCGGGTTTTTGCCAATGTTTTTGGTGCCGCATGTTGAAGCCGATGACAACGGGTGGCAATATACGCTACAGGTCAATCAGGTCCACCGACCGGACTTGGAGGTGCCGTCATGACACCCAGATTCGTGCCGTTCGTTGTGCTTTCCCTGATGATCCCGGCCTTCGCGGCGGCCGTCGACATCCCACCTCAGCCCGTCCGCATGCCGCCTGGTGCCGGTGTCTCCAATGCGTTGCCGGATCCGCCCCTCTCGATAATGGGCCTTGAGTGGAATCGTCGTCTGGATGGTCCCTGGAACAGGGTTCCGACCGTTCGTATCGCGACTTCGGACGGTCGTGTCAACAACGATGACCTGATCGTGTTCGGCTATCTTCCATACTGGACGATCGACGACGCGACGCTGCGCCTTGACCTTCTGACCCACATCGCTTACTTCGCCGTGGCCGTCAACGCTGACGGATCCCTCGGCGATTCCCGCCACTGGGGCACGACCACGATGGATGAGGTGATCGCCGCGGCTCATTCCGAAGGAGTTAAGGTCGTTCTCACCGCCACCGCCTTTTCGTCGTCGCTCATGGAGACTCTTCTTTCGTCCCCATCCGCCCGCGCCACCGCCGTCTCCAACCTGGTGGAGCTCGTTTCGCTTGCGGATGGCGATGGGGTCAACATCGACTTTGAAGGAGTTCCGGTGTCGGTCAAATCGCAGTTCGTTGAATTCATCGTCGATCTGAAGGCTGCGATGGATGCTGCGCTCGGCGAATCCTCGGTCTCCCTTGCGATGCCCGCGGTTGACTGGAAGGGCGCCTACGATTACGACCTTCTTGCCGAGGCATCGGATGGCCTTTTCTTGATGGAGTACGATTTTCACTACAGCGGAGGCAATCCGGGACCAGTCAGTCCGCTCGACGCTTCGACACTCTGGGGCAAGTACTCCGTAACGTGGTCGCTTGACGACTACGACACCTACGGCGGCGTTAACAACAGGCACAAATTCGTCCTGGGATTGCCCCTTTACGGTTTTGACTGGCCCGCGAGTCAGACGGAACCTCCCTCTGCGGGAACCGGCGATGCGACCGCGGTCAGCTTCATCCAATGTCAGCAACGTGGCGCCGCGAACGGCTGGAACTGGGATCCATTCTCGGCGACACCCTGGTATGACTACTTTTCCGATGGTCAGTACAGGCAGGTCTGGTGCGAGACTCCCGAATCCCTTGAGATGCGGCTGGCTCTGGCGCGTGAACGTGGCCTGGGGGGTGTTGGATTCTGGGCGCTCGGATACGAGGGCCAGCGGACAGAACCGTGGGATTCAATCGTAACCTTGTGGGATCTCGACGGCCAGGTGGATACAGGTGACACGACAGTACCCGAAATTGTCGAGGAGGTTCGGGACTCGGGACCGGCCGCCGATGCGGCTACCGATTCATTCGAACAGGTCGGGGACACCTTCACCATTTCTGACGAGGTCGCCGCGGACGCGTTCGTTGCCTCCGATAACGGTTCGGATTCATACGTCTTCAACGACCTCGCGATGGACCGCGCAACGGCGGTCGATGAAGGTCCAGGGGTGGATACAAACGGCATCAAGGACGACGCCTCCGCCGTGAACCGGGACGAGCCGGTCGGCGACGACCCTGGCGGTTGTTCGTCCAGGCCCGCGCCCCACGCCTCCCTTCCGTTCCTCCTGGTTGTCCTGGTTCCCTTGATTTTCCTCCGGTCCATCCCCATAGTTATGCGTCGGTCGTAAGGTCCGGCCGTCTGATTCCGGGAGGCCCGGCCTCCGGAGGTTGTTTTTGGATATTCTCGAAAGACTAGTCATGGTCATGGTCCCGATGCTTCTGTCGCTGACGGTCCATGAGTACGCCCACGCCAGATCCGCGTTCGCCCTGGGCGACGACACCGCTGCCAGGATGGGGCGCATGACGTTGAATCCGGGTGCGCACATCGATGTCTTCGGCACGATCATTCTTCCAGTGCTGGCGGTTGTATCGAACAGTTCGTTCTTTTTCGGCTGGGCCAAACCGGTTCCGGTCAACCCTGCCGGCTTTTCCCGGCGGATTTCGATGAAACGCGGCATGCTCCTGACCTCGGCTGCCGGTCCGCTGTCGAACCTGATTTTTGCGTTTGGCCTTGCGATTCTGTTCAAGATACTGGTCATGTCCGGCGTGGCGACCATCGATTTTTCTTCCACGCTCAGCGGCATCAGCCCGGATGGTCAGGCGGTTCCGGTTGCTTACCGGCTGCTGGGAATGACGTTCTTCATCAACGTTATCCTGGCGATATTCAACATGCTCCCGGTGCCTCCGCTTGATGGCAGCGGCGTCCTGGCTGGACTGCTTCCGGACGCGGCGGCCGCCAGGTTCCGATGGCTCGAACGCAACCCGGTTTTCGTCATGCTGATGCTTGGAGGCCTGATTTTCTTTGGCGGCCGAATACTTCGGATACCCGTGATGATCGTGGTCAACGGTATTCTGGTGATCACCGGAAACAGCTAGATAATCCTCCTGGCCATCATGTGTCTGGTTTATTTGCGCACCGCGTGACTTCCCGCTGGCTTTATTTTTTCTGGATCGCGGCGATAAAGAAGCCGTCCATGTCGTGAACCCAGGGCAGTGTCGTTACCGTCAAGTCGGCAGACTGAAGGGCGTTGTTCAGGCCGGTCGGAACGAGAACGAACTCCGGGTGCGAGGACAGCACTGATCTGACTACATCGATGCCTTCCTGGCGCGCGAACGAGCACACCGCGTAGACGAGCCTGCCACCAGGCGCCAGAAGGCGTATTGCACGCTCGAGAAGAGCCTCCTGCAGTCGTGCCGCCCGCTCAAAATCCGAAGACGTCCTGGTGTATCGAACCTCCGGGCGCCTCCGCAGGGTTCCGGCCCCGGTGCATGGAGCGTCCAGCAGTACCCTGTCGAACGAGTTATCGAATTCCGGAGGCAGCGCAACCACGTCGGCGCCTCGGACCCTGGGTTTGCCAAGGCCTGACTGGATGCAGAGATCCTTGCAGCGGTCGAGCTTTCGGGTATCCACGTCAACACCCAGCACGTCCGTTCCAGGAACCATCGCCATCAACTGAGATGTCTTGACTCCCGTTCCGCAGCACAGATCCACAATCCTGTCACCGGGCTGCGGCATCAGCGCACAAGCCACGAGCTGCGATCCCTCGTCCTGCGGGATCAGAAGGCTGGGTACCGCGTCCGACGACAGGACGCGACCTGAGTCGAGAATCCGGCAGTCCGGAGCCCATCGACCCGGAGTGGCCGTTGTGCCTGATGTCTGGAACGCGTCAAGAGCCCTGGCAAGTCTGTCCGGATCGCGCGGCATCCTGACCGCCACGGGCGACGGCATGGCAAGTCGCTCAAGTTCGTCGCCATTTTCCGCTGAGTATCCCTGCCTGACGATCAGATCCATGAATACCGGGGGTATCGACAGGCGTATGTCCAGTGGCATGCCGGCAAGCAGTCGTCCGGGGTCGTCTCCGACAGCGCGTTCGACCGAGCGTGCGACCGCGTTGGCGAAACCGGCTCCCTTTTCGCCATCGAGCCTGCGCGCCGCATCTACTGCTCCCGATACCCTGGCATGAGTCGGTATCCTGTCCAGAAAAAGCAGCTGGTAGGCATGCCCCAGCAGGATCTCCCGCAACAAAGGTCTGGTGTTTTCGATGCCGCGCTTCAGGTGCGGAGCCACGACCGCTTCGAGAACCCTCCTGCGCCGCAGACATCCACCGACCAGTTCCCTGAGAAGAGAAAAGTCGCGTTGATCACGGTAGTACGGCGCGGCAGTGTTGACCAGGTCGGTGCTGCGTGCGCCGTCTCTCAACGTGGCGTCGATGATGATGGCCGCATCGGTCCGCGGGTCTCCGGTCAGTCGTTTCAAGTGTTCACTCCATCGTCCGACCGGTCACCCTCGTTGTCCGAGATGTAGCGCGTGACGCCCCGCATGCAGAAAACTCCCAGCACGACCCGGATGATGAGGATGCCGAAGATTCCTGCGGTGGAAACCGCGTCAACCACGGAACTCCGGGCCATGGCCGTGGCCGCCATGCCCGCGGGAACGTACCGTCCGTACAGGTCGCGCATCACGTACTGGGTCGAACCGATCCCGGAGACGGAGATAGGGATCATTGCGACGAACGAGGTGATCGCCATGAAGAACATCAGGTCCAGAAATGGGACGTCGACACCGAAGCTTTTCCAGAACAGAAGATTCATCACGCCGTATTCGATGATCAGCACCAGCCTCATGGCCGTAACGCCGAGCAGTGGCAGGGGTCTCGTCAGGCGAAAGGCCGCCATGATGTCGTGTTTCAGAACTTTCCCGATCAGACCGGGGGCTTTCTCCCAGTGGGACAGAATACACAGCACCGGAGCCGCGATGAGTCCGGCGGCGGTCATTACTGTCAGGAAAAGATTGGCGGCCGTTCCGAGCGGAGAATGTCCGGACAGCATGGCTATCTGCACGAAAAGACTGAAGATTGACAGGTCTATGAAGTTCAGAAGTATGAAAGGACTACCCGCGGACCCCCAACCCTTCGAACTGCGCTTTTTGACCACGGCGGCCATCATCACCAGCGCGAGGTTGTAGTTGACGATATTGAGCAGGTACGAAGCGCCCTTGATCCGCGCGAATTCTCCGAATCCGACCTTGATTCCGACGGTCCGCAGGAGTTGGCGGACCGAGGCCACGTCAGTCATCCACGTCACCGCGACCGCGCCGAGCGCCGTGGCCGCGAAAAGTATCAGGTTTGCCTGGGAGATCGCCTCCATGACTGTTTTTCTGTCTGTCGTGAAAAACAGATATGAAAGGATCAGTACCGTGCCGGTCCACGCAATTACCGCGCGAATCGTGTTTTTCCTGGATTTTGGGGCGTCTTTGTCCACGGGACGGTATTGTATGGCACTAGTCGTCCCGCGGCGAGGCCAATATTTCGGCCGCCGGACGTGGTAGAGTATCGGACGGCCTGCAGGCATGGGTGGGGCAATCCGGATGGTTTCCGGCGGACTTCAGGATCGGACATTGGATACTCAGGGCACCCGGGTGGACGCGGTCTTCGTGTTCTCGTATCCCTCCCGCGCCGACACTTTCAGGTTTCCAGCCATCTTCGCCTGCTGCAGCGGCGAGATGAAGGCCCGTGGATTCAACACGCTCGTGGCGGAACTCTTTCTGGATGAGGCTGATGGCCTTTCCGCCGCCGCGCTGTCCTCCTTTTGCGACATGATCGCCCTGGCAAGCCCGTCGGTGGTCGTGCTGTCGGACGTGTTCGAGCCGGCCGTGGTCGACGCCATCCGCGGCGTGTTCGATGGCGAACTGGTGTGCACGGATCAGCGTGATCCGGAACCTGAAGGGCCGATCGACTGGGTCGTCGAAAGGTTCGAAACCAATCCGCTTCCGCTCGTTGAGCTTGTTACCGCCCTTGTCCGCGGCCTTCCGGTCGACGGTATTCCGAACGTGCGCGCCGCATCGGCCATCTCGCCGACACGACTCGAGCCGTGCGCCACCGTCCCCATGTTCACCGCGGTTCCCGACTACGGCTTCCTGGCTTTCCCTCCCGGAACGCGGCGTCCTTCGGAACGGCTGTCCGTGTATGTGAATCCGGGGTGTCCATGGGCGTCAAGCGTCGCGTCCAACCCGGCATACGAAGGGGCCGATCTCGTCGGACCGGAACTCTCGTTGCGGGGGTGCGGCTTCTGCCTGCAGGATGGTCGCTACTCCGGGCTCGATGCGGGCGCCACCGTCGATCGCGTGCTTTTTGAGCTTCGCTCGTGGGTCGGAATCCACCCCGAATGCAAAGAGGTGGTCATCTGGGATGAGTCCCCGTGGCGTTTTCTGCCCTTGCTGGTCGAACGGATTGCCGATGAGTTGAATGTGCCGCTCGCCGTCTGCTTCCATTCCAGGGTGGACGATCTGCTCCGCCATTCGGCAACGATCGAGAAGGCATGCGCCGCAGCCAGGCGCAAGGCAGACTCCGGTGTAACGCTCGCCGTGACCCTGATTGGGTTCGAGAACTATTCGAATGCCGAACTCGCGCGCATGAACAAGGGTGTCACCGATGTGGAACTGTCGGCGGCGGCGGCGGAGTGCAGGCGAATCGCCGACGCGTGGCCGGACGTATTCGAGTTCGACAGATTCCAGACGTCCAGTTTCATCCTGTTCACGCCATGGACTAGCGCTTCGGATCTTCGTGAGAACGTTGCCGGTTTCAGACGTGACGGGATCCTGGATTTCGCGACCGGCATGGGATTGACGAAGCTGCGCCTGTACCCCGGCCTTCCAATATTTCGGCTTGCCATGCGCGATGGCCTCGTTTCGCACGCGCCCCTCGCCTCCGGAATGGATTCCGCGCGGCGCTTCGGATATTCAACCGATGTTCCGTTCAGGTTCAGGACTCCTTCGGTTGAGCATGTCTACAGACTGAATGCCGTTCTATTTCCAATGGTCGAGCGGAACGAACAGGTCGACCTTCTGGACTGGGTCGTTCGTTCCGTGTTCGAAGGCGACGCGGCCGATGCGTCGCCGGATGAGTTCGCGGCACTGTTTATGCGGCTCAAGCGGGTGCTTGACTCCTTGAATTCGGTCTACCGTTCCGTCGAACCTCAGCATGAGGCGGCGTCGGTCCGAAGGAGCGATGGGAACGAACTGGATACAGGACGGGCGAACGCTGAAAGACGCACTCTGGAAATAGTCCTTTCCGGTCACGGTGTTCCAGGGGCGCAAACCCAGCCCGATCTCAGACTTGACCCATCGCCGGGAAGGCTGGCCGTCAGGATTGCGCGCCACGGAGCGTGCGCGTCGATGGTGCATGTGATCGGGCGTGAACCCTGTGTGTCGCCGGTGTTCCTTCGTTCTGTTTACCTGTCGCGTCAGTCCGGCATCCCCCGGGCGGCCGTCCGCACCTGTGGCTTTGTTTTCTCGGAACCTGCCCTGGTCGCGAAGGCGATCAAAGCCGGGCTGACCGACATCGAGTTCCGGTTTTTCGGCCTTGAGGCCGACGCATGGTCGTCGGTTACCGGGAATACTGACGGGTACCGCCTTTTTGAAAAGGCCGCGGGACTGGTCGGAGCCTCGCGATCGCTCATCCGTTCGCGCGCGCTGATCGAGCTTGGCCTGGTGGCGCCGCATCTGGCCGGCAATGCCGCCCGGATGGCAATGGACTCAGGTTTGTCCGGGGTCTCGTGGGAGGCTCCGCCGGCGTATCTGCCAGTCCGCGGCCTGGCGACCTTTGTCGGCGAACTTGAAGCGTTTCTGGACTCCCGCATCAGATCGTCGCGGGAACATCCCTGACCGAGCGATGCATCCAGATCGGGTATGACCACATCACCCAGCCGTTCTCGGGCGTGGCGAATCTGTGATGCAGAAAATCATCGTGCAGGTTGATCGCGGGGATCATCCTGGCGACCCTGGATTCGAGCAGATCCTCCCGACCTTCCTGCGAGACATCGCCCGTCCTGACCAGGAAAGTCTCCAGGCCCAGTTCGCCGAATTGCTGAAGCAGCCGCGGCAACTCCTCGATGATTTGGTTCTTCAAGGCTTCCGAATGCACCGGCAGAAGCGGGTCCATGCCCTCGGGCGCCGACAGGATGAGTTTTCTGCCGCCGGCCCTGACGAGTTCCTTCAGGAGCGCCATCAGTTCGTCGAGGGTGAAGCTGCACTGGTCGGTGAAAATGCTGTTGAGCACCATGAAGACCGCTGGAACCGGCGGGGAACCGGCCTTCAGAATCGACAGCAACCCGGTGAGCTCGGCGATGTTGCCGGGGATCGACACCCTTGCGTCCGGGGGCCGCAGTTGCGGCGGCCTGACCACCAGGATCAGTTCGCTGACGTTTCTTCTTTGACAGACCGCGATCAGGTCTTGTGCGCCGCACAGTCCGATCCCGCCGGAAAAAAGCACCGGGGTCGTGGCCCCGGCCTTCGCCAGTTCCCGAAGCACCAGTTCCAGGGCGGGTGCCCCGAGCAGATCCGTGGACGACAGCGATGAGCTTTTCGGCAAGGTGAACGGTCGGGACGACATGATGTCGGTAAGGATCATCCTGACCATCGCGTTCTGCGAGATGTGCTCCACGCGAAGCCCGGGACAGATTGCGTCGCAGGCGGCGCACTGGGCGTGTCGGAAAAACTGGCCCTTCACCGTTCCAGCGGCCGATGATCCGTCAACCGGGTCGAACTCGCGCACGGTGTGAAGATGGTACTGCTGGACCTCTATGTCGGCCCCCATGTTCTGCAATAGACACGGCGGAATGTTATAGGGCTTGACCCTGCCCGCCGGAAGGCCGTCAGTCAGCGCCGTCCTGATTCCGGAGACGATCTCGTCGATCCCCAGCAGAAACTCGGAGCCTCTGGCCAGTACTTCCTTGGACATGATGAATGGCTGGACGATGTGGATGCTTGCGCCGTGTCTTTCCGCCAGGAGCAGGGTCTCACGCAGGCGGGCTATGTTGCCTGGCACCAGGACCGTAATCGTCGTGATGCTGAAGTCCAGTCCCTTGTCGATGGTCGATTCCTTCAGGCGGGTCATCCCCGCCAGCGCCTGTTCGAAAGAACCTGGAACCGTGGTGAGCGCCTCGTGGGTCGCCGCGTCAGGGCCGTGCAGCGATATGCTGACGCCGGTCAATCCGGATCTCAGCATCAGATCAACGAATTCCGGGATGGCAAACATCCGGCCGTTGGTGGTGATGGATACCTTGTTGAAACCGGTGGCCCTGGCGTATCTGACCAGTTCCGAGATGTCCCGGCGAATCGTCGGCTCACCGCCCGAGAAGGATACCTGGGTGCAGCCCTGGGCGCGCGCCGTGTCGATCTTCTGGCGAATTTCCTGGAATGAAGGCTGGGTCATCCGGCCCGCGCTTCTGATCGACGGCTGCGGACAGTGCGCGCATCGGTTGTTGCAGCCAAGTCCGGTTTCGATCGTTACTACGGTGTCGGGCATCGTTCCTCCCACCCGGGTCCGTTTGATGATATGGACAAATCGTCGATGTATCAATGCCTGGAAGGTCGCATGAATCCCAGCCGGATCCCGGTTTTTCAAACCGGTTTGACACGGCATTCCGGGAGGTCGACAATACGCCCGGAATTTTTTGGAAGTATCCAGTTTCTAAAGATGGATCGGGATGCCGGCGACCAACAATTACGAACGTCCGCTGTTTCGCGGGCGTGCTCCATTTTCGATTTACGATCTGCCGATCGCCCTTGCGGTCTTCGGGTTGATCTGGGCCGTCCTGACCGTCGGACGGGACATGACCTCGCCGGTCCTGCCGGAATCAGGTGAATTCGATCTCAGCTATCTGAAGCTGCCCTATTACGCTCTTCGTTCCGTGTTCCGTATGTTCGTGGCATACATTGCCTCGCTGGTGTTCACCTTCATCTTTGGATCTCTTGCCGCGCACAACAAGACGGCCGAAAAGATCATCATCCCCACCGTCGACATCCTTCAATCCGTCCCGATCCTGGGTTTCCTGGCGGTGACGGTGAACGGCTTCATGGCCCTGTTCCCTGGTTCAATCATGGGAATCGAGCTCGCATCCATCTTCGCGATATTCACGTCAATGGTCTGGAATCTGGTCTACAGCTTCTTCCAGTCCGTCAGGACGATTCCCCAGGAACTGCTGGAGAGTTCGAAGGTCTACCGTCTTTCTTCGATGCAGCGTTTCGTTCGGCTGGAAGTGCCTTCGGCGATGATCGGCCTTGTCTGGAACAGCATGGTCTCTTTCGGAGGCGGCTGGTTCTTCCTTGCGGCCAGCGAGGCGATCACGGTTTTGAACAAGGATATCAGGTTGCCGGGGCTGGGTTCCTATATGGCAACGGCCGTAGAGCAGGGCGACATCGCCCGGGTATTCGCCGCGATCGCCGTGATGCTGGCCATAGTCGTCTCGCTTGACTTGATTTTTTTCCGGCCTCTTCTGGCATGGGCTCAGAAGTTCAGTTCGGGTGAATCGCTGGACTCGGATGCCGAGTCCAACGTCTTGACGGCTCTCCAGCGTTCGACATTGATCGAGCGTTTTCAGGAGCATGTCAGCAAGCCGATGTGGTCGCTGCTGATCGACCAGATTCCAGCGCGGATCGGAAGGATCAGGCATTCACCGACTTATGTCGGAAGGCGTCGTCGCATATCGTGGATTGGAATCCTGCTGCTGGTGGCAGGAGCCGCCGCACTTCTTTACAAGGTCGGAGACGGCATCCTTTACCTCGTTAACAGCCTGACCGCCCGGGAGTTCGGCGTCATCTGTCTCGCGGGACTTGCCACGATGGGACGAGTGCTGGCCACGGTGCTGCTGGCGTCGCTTGTCTGGGTTCCGATCGGCACCTACATCGGCACGCGGCCGGCGCTTGCCCGTCGCATCAGACCGATCATCCAGATAGGCGCCGCGTTCCCGGCCAACCTCGTGTACCCGTTGCTCGTTGCCTTGTTCGTCGCGGCGGGCGTGGGGCTCGGCGTCGGTTCGATCGTTTTAATGTTCGTGGCCACCCAGTGGTACATTCTGTTTAACGTCATCGTCGGCGCCTTGACTGTTCCCGAGGATCTCTCCAACGCGGCCGACGTCATGGGGCTGAAGGGATTCGCAAGGTTCCGGTATCTGGTCGCGCCGGTTGTTTTCCCCTACTGGGTCACCGGTGCGTTGACGGCCGCCGGCGGCGCGTGGAACGCCTCCATCGTTACCGAGGTCGCTTTCTACGCGTCGACCGAGATGAAGACCTTCGGCCTGGGAAGCTACATCGCACAGGCTACGGTTGAAGGCCACTGGGCCGGAATAGTGGTTTCGATCGTGGTGATGTGCCTGTTCGTCGTGCTGATGAACAGGTTCCTGTGGCGCCGGCTGTACAGGTACGGCGAGGAACACCTTTCCCTGGATCGCTGAAAGCACGGGAATCGGGGGTACGGATGGAGACAAACGACAGGCGCAGGCGGATGGTCGAGGCAATGGCCCCGGTTGAACAGGAAGACGAGACGTTCATCCTGCAGGCCAGGGACGTCTCGAAGTGGTTCGGGGGCACGGGCGACACTCCGTCGGTCGTGGTTCTGGACGGCGTCGATCTGTCGATCCGCGAGGGAGAGTTCGTCGCACTTCTCGGGCCTTCGGGATCCGGCAAGACCACGTTCATGCGTATTCTGGCGGGCCTGTCCGAGCCCTCGCGCGGCGAGGTACTTTATCACGGAACCCCGCTTCAGGGCGTGAATCCCGGCGTCTCGGTCGTGTTCCAGTCTTTCGCGTTGTTTCCCTGGATGAGCGTGCTGGAGAACGTTGAACTCGGCCTGAAGGCGTCGGGGATGGATCTGCGGACGGCAAAGGCCAGGGCGCTGGCGGCGATCGACATGATCGGTCTGGACGGTTTCGAGGACGCGCTTCCCAGGGAACTGTCCGGGGGCATGAAGCAGCGCGTCGGTTTCGCTCGCGCCCTGGCGGTCGAGCCGGAACTGCTTTGCATGGACGAACCGTTCTCGGGTCTCGATGTCCTTACCGCCGAAAACCTGCGTGGCGAACTGATGGATCTCTGGCTCGAGAAGAAGATTCCGACCAAGGCGATCCTTGCGATCACGCACAGCATCGAAGAGGCGGTGATGATGGCCGACAAGGTCGTCATCTTCTGGCACAACCCGGGCCGCGTCGCAGCCGTCCTCAAGGTTGGCCTGTCTCATCCGCGTGACAAGAAGTCTCCGCAGTTCAAGAAGATGATCGACCAGATCTACACGATTCTGGTGCGCCAGTCCGAGGTCGAGACCCGTGCCAACCAGCGGCCACTTGCGCTGCGCAAATTCCAGAAGCTGCCCCATGCGCGGCTGGGCGCCCTTTCCGGTCTGCTGGATCTCATCCATGAACGCGGCGGCCGAAAGGACATTTATGAGCTGGAAGGCGAGTTGAACATGGAAGCCGACGACCTTCTGGAACTGACCGAAGCCGCGTCTTTGCTGGGAATGGCATCGCTCGAAGAGGGCGACATCAAGTTGACCGACCTCGGGCTGCGATTCGTATCTGGTGACATTCTTTCCAGAAAGGACGTCTTCCGCGAGGCGGTCGCGGGTTCTGTCGTCGTGATCAACCAGATCATCCAGGCGCTCAACACCGCGACGGACCACAGCATGAACGAGGAATTCTTCCTGGACGTCCTTGAGAACCACTTCACCGAGGACGAGGCCTGGCGTCAGCTTCAGACGGTGATCGACTGGGGACGTTACGCGGAGTTGTTCGCGTACGACGAGCAGTCCGGCGTCCTCTACACGGAAGAAGCAGAGGCCTGACCGGCGTCCAGTTCCCTTTTTACCGCGTCGGCGATTCGGATGATCTGGCGGTCCGACAGTGTTTCGTGGCATGGAATCTGTACGGTCTCCCGATACCAGCGTCGAGCCGACGGGTGTTCAGGGCAGCCGGGACAGTCGACGTAGTCGGCAACCTCGGTGCCGATGCCGGCATCGATTCCATCCATCCAGAGCCTGCGCCGGAATCCTGCCGCGTCTCTGGTTCGAAGCGTCAGGAAGTAGGCGTTGGGCGTGATTTCCGGGTTCTCCAGCCAGTCGGTCGTGTCAAGACCGGCGGCGGCCGAGATTCTGATGGCGACCTGGAGCCTGCGTTTCACCCTTCCGGGGAATGAATCAAGGGAAGCAAGTCCGTGCGCGGCCTGGACTGGTGACATCGATTCGAGCGCGAATCCCCGGTTTGGCGGACGTCTGACGATACGGTCGACGGTGCGCGCGATTCCCGAAAGACGGTCGAAGGCGAGCATCGCGGTTGGAATCCTCAGCCATGGACCGGCAAACATCAAGTCTTCCAGCAGACCGCCGGTCACCAACCCGGCAACAGTCAATGGCGACTGCGGTGGCAACCCCGGCACATCGATCCCGGACGGAAGCACCGCGGCGCCCCCCCCGAACCCATTGACCTGCTTGAGGTAGCTGAACGAAAACAGGGCGCCATCGGCAAGCGTTCCGGTCGCCTGCCCGCGCAGTCTCGAGCCGATCGAATGCGCGCAGTCCTCGATTACCAGGGCTCCCCTCGAATGGGACAGTTCCTTGATGGCCGGAACATCGGCAGGAATGCCGAAAAGGTGTGTCGCGAGCACGCATCCAACGCGATCCTTTTCAGGCCAGGCGCGCTCGACCGAGTTGGCGGTCATCACCGGTCGACACTCGTCCACGTCGCAGGTGACAGGCTTGAAGCCGAGCGCCTGGATGAACGGCGCCATCGCGCCGAGAGTATATGCGGGCAGCATGACGCAGGATCCGCATGGAACCTTCAAAGCCTTCAGCAGAAGTGCCAGTGAAGCACGGCCGGAAGCCGTGGCGCGCGCCTGAAGTCGGTCGTCGGCTTGAAGGAAGTGAACAAGAGCGTCCTCGAAACCCTTCACCGCCTGAGGGAAGCCAGGCGCGTCCGGACGAAGGAACGAGGGCTCCAGGTTGTAGCGCCTTCTGGGAATCATCGGGTCCGCCCATTTTCCTTGTGCTACGATAGCATGGAATCCGGGGGATTTCGCACGGGGAGAGGTCGTCGGTGGAGTCATTCAGTGGTCATGTCGCTTTCCTGCGATTGCCGCCATTTTTCGGCAAGTTCTTCACGCATCCCCAGGAATGTCAGGTTCCATTTTCCATCGCGTATTCGGCGGCATGTCTTCAGCGTCAGGGCTTCACGGTAAGTGTCAATGATCAGTGGGCACGCGAGCAGTCTCCAACCAGGATGCTCCGCGGTGTGCTCGCATCCGACATGTCGATGCTGGTCATGAACGTCGACTCGATGAACCGTGACATCGTCCTGGATACGGCCTGGGCGGTTCGTCGGCACCGGGGGCTTGCCCTTCCGATGGTCGCCATAGGTCAGTACGCCGACGTCTTTCCCGAGAGTCTGGTCGGCCCGACCGGGCCGTTCGACGTCGCAGTGATGGGTGAACCCGAGTTGAGCCTTGTTGATGTGGCCAGGGTTCTCGCCGGCTCAACCGATCCGCGCCCGGATGCCCGTTCCGTCGATATGTCCGGAATCCCGGGTATCGTCTGGACCGACCGCGTTCATGCGGTCCGAAACGCCCCCCGTCCGCTTGTCGAGGATCTGGACCTGCTTCCGATGCCTTCGTACGGTCTGTTCAATCTCGACGACTACGCGAAGATGTCGGCTTTCGTCCCTATAGCGGGTCGCGTCAGGTGGGGTTGGGTGATGTCCAGCCGTGGATGCCCGTTCGGCTGCCTCTTCTGTTCGCCGACGCTCAGGAAGTCACACGGCAGGGCCTATCGGGTCCATTCACCGCGGTATGTGGTGGACATGGTCGAGGAGCTTGTTCAGCGTCACGGATGCAATGCGATCGCGTTCGAGGATGATGTGTTCACGCTGGATCGAGACCGAACCCTCGCCATCTGCGAACTGATCCGTGAGCGTGGCTTGAAGGTGTTCTGGACCGCCCAGACGCATCTCGGCACGCTCGACGAAGAGATGATTAGCGCGATGGCCGATGCCGGGTGCCGCGGTCTGTGCGCCGGCGTCGAGTCGGGCGACGAGGATGTCAGGCGTGCGCTCAAGGGCAACTCTCTGTCGAACGACACGATTATCAGGGCGGCCGGTCTACTGAAGAAGCATGGTATTGAGCTGACCGCGTATTTCATGGTCGGGTGCCCCGGCGAGACGCTGGAACAGATGAAAAAGACGGTCAAGATGGCGCTGGACATGGATCCGATGATGATCCAGGTCGCGTTCTTTACCCCCTATCCCGGCAGCGAGGCCTGGGATCGGTACGTGGTCGGCGGGATGCACGAGCCCGAGATGTCTCATTACAACCGTTTCGGGGTCAACCTCTCAGCGGCGGATCGCGGTCAGGTGGAGCGTCTCCACGATCGTTTCTACCGTTCCTTCTATCTAAGTCCGCACAGGGTGTTCAGGTACGCCACGCGGCGACTGCCCTGGGTCATTCTTCAGAGTCGCGGCCGCGAGCTCAAACTGCTTTTCAATACACTCGTGTACATGCTGGCGCCGGTACACAGCGTTAAGATGGACTCGATGGATTCGGTCAGGCGGCTTTGATTCCTGCGGGAATGTGTCGGGTCTTCGGGACGCGGCGTTCAGTGGTCACGCGCGCCCTGTGTATTCGCGGGCCTTCTCCTGACCATTCAGCACGCGCAGGGCGCCTTCGGCAAGCGCTCCCATCTCGTTCTCGCCGGCATACACCGTGACTGGCCAGCCGGTGGCCGAGATGTACTTCGATATCTTTTCCACCAGAAGGCGGCTGCGCGCCATTCCTCCGGTCAGGATCACGCGATCGACCTGCTCTCCGTCGAAGGCCGGGATCAGGGCCGTGATCGCCTTCGCGAGCTGATAGCACATGGCATCGAAGACTTCGGTCGCCTCGGTGTCTCCGGCGTCGATACGTCGAAGTACCTCGAGCACGTCCGCAGTGCCAAGCAGATCAACCAGACCCCCGCGTCCCTTGACCAGCATTTTCAACTCGGCGGGAGTGTATTTTCCCGAAAGAATCAGCCGCATCCAGGCAGCGGTCGGCAGCGAGCCTGCGCGTTGCGGGCTGAAAGGCCCTTCGCCCTCGAGCGCGTCGTTAACGTCGATGTAGCAGCCCTTCTTGTGTGCCCCGATGCTGATTCCGCCACCCATGTGGGCGACGATGATGTTCAGCTTTTCATATGCGCCGCCGCTTTCACGGGCAAAACGCTGGCACGAAGCGATCTGGTTCAGCGCGTGGCTGATCGCGCGCCTGCGGATTGCCTTGATTCCAGTGATTTTGACTCGAGCGGGCAACTCGTCAACCACGACGGGATCCACGATGAAGGCCGGCTTTCCCGAGTCGCCGACAAGCTGTTTCGCAATCAGGCCGCCCAGGTTTGACGCGTGTTCCCCGTAAACACCGGACATCAGTTCGCTGATCATCAGTTCGTTTACCGGATAGGTGCCATGGGCGATGGGGGCCAGCAGGCCACCACGGCCGGAGACCGCATCAATGTCATTCATCGACATCCCATGGTCAAACAGCGCCTTCAGGATCGCGTCCCGTCTGAACTCGAACTGCGCCGTCATGGGCTTCTTGTCGTACGGCGCCAGATCCTCGACGCTGTGCTTCAACTCGGTGGTGAAGACCTCGTTCAAACCGTGAAAGACCGCGATCTTGGTTGACGTCGAACCCGGGTTCACCGCCAGTACCCGGAATTCCCTGTCTGCCTGGGAAGCTGTAAGTGCCATCTGCTAATCCTCCGTATGGCGAACTGACTAGAGTCCCGGAAATCTAGCACACGGCAGGACAGGTGTCAGCAGCAGGTGCCAGCCAACGATGTGTACGGATGACGGGATACTCTGGATTTTAAAGGGGAAAGTGGTGGCCAACTTTCGTGAAGCAATCTGTTTGAATCAATCTCCGCGGCGATGTCGCAGGGGGCTCACAGGCGGCATTCGTAGTAGTACTCGGCCGCGGCGGAGTCGCAGTAGTCTCCGCCGTCCACACGGCAGGACCAGCGCCATCCGTTGGCCTCGTAGAACGCGTAGCCGTCGCTGTATTCGCAGAATCTGCCGCTGTAGCATGTTCCGAGATCGGGCCCGTAGAATTCCACACATTCGACCTGGACCCGCGCGCCGCAGTAATCGAGCACTTCTTCCCAGGCGTACTCCTCGTCGTAGCTTCCGAAATAGAACTCCTGACCGTCGGCGTCGTAGAAGCAGTCATCTCCGGAAGTGGTGCAGTAGAGCCCCACCTCGCTGCAGTCTCCGACGTACGACTCCCTGTCGACGAAGTAGTAGCTGGTGTCGGTCTCGTCGTACCAGTCATTGTAGTCGCGGTTTTCGCAGTAGTATGTCGCGTCGTTCCAGGCCTGCGTCTCGGACGAATACCAGAAACCGTAGTAGAAGCGTTCCCCGTCGGCCGAGAGGTAGCAGTCTTCGTAGTCGAAGGTGCACCAGACCTGAACCTGGCCGCAGTCCCCCACGGCGTATTCCGCCGACTGGTAGTAATAGGTGTCCTGAAACAGGAAGCAGCCGGTCAGCCCGGTTGCCATCAGGACTGCCACCGCTGCAAACATGATCGTTCTTATCTTTTTCATCGTCGTTCTCCCCGGGGGAAAATCCCGAAAAACTGGGGATCCTGACGATTTCTGTCGGAACGAATTGCAGCGATGATCTCAGGATGATCGCTCTGCAACGGAAAATTCCAGGGAATCAGGTGAGAGACATAGTGAAACCTGGAAAACCGGCGAAGGGAATCTGAAGCGCGGGAATCCGGGATATCCTGAACCATTATCGAACGCAGGCTACCATCCGCAGTGGGCGGACATCTTTGCAGTGGCCTGTTCGCAATTGCCGTCGTCGCACCAGTAAGTTGTTCCGTCCACCACGTAATACGCGTCGAATTCCTCGCCCGACGTCAATTCGTAACAGACTTTCGGGTCTTCGCAGGTTCCGACACCCTCGCATTCGTAATCGCTCAGGATGCATCCGTTAAGGAAGACGGCAGCCGAAAAGATGACGGCGTTGAACCAGAACCTCGACATGGCCGAACCTCCATGGAGCTTGCAGCAGAGTTGTACCGATTGTGATGATCTCATGCAAATGGTGACCATGTAAATACGGGCATCCAAAGGTTCAGCCACCAAGGCCGATTCAGTGCTGGAGGACGAAGGCCGGGAGTCTGTCAATGGGGGCCGGATAGCCGTTCAACCATATCGGACCGACGTGGACTTCGGACTGGTCGTCGAGTGCGGCCCATGTTCCCGCCGGCAGGTACACATTCCGGCTGGTGGCGCCTTTTTCAAGCACTGGAGCGACGAGATATCGGTCGCCGAGCATGAACTGATCGCCGATCGGGTACGTTTCCGGGTCGTCCGGGAATTCGAAAAACATGGGTCGCACGATCGGCATTTGTGTCGCCGCGGCTTCGTCAGCAAGCCGCAGGAACTCGTCTGCCATTCCGGCCCGCAGATCGTGGAATCGCTTGACGATCTCGTTCGTGGAAGGAGCGAAAGAGTCGCGCCACGGCAGGATTGAGTACTGGATACAAGGAAGCAGCGCGTTCATCTGAGCCCACCGGATCATCAACTCGTCGTCGCACTTCGTCTGCAGATATTCGTTTCCCCCGAGCATGTCGGGCATGATGAACGGATACCCGATCATTCCCAGGGCCAGGAACTGCGTCACGACCGACGACATCCCGTTCTGCAGACCCCATTCGCTGTTCTTGTCGAACAGACGGAAAAGCACCGGTTGATGCTGACTGAACCAGCCGGAGCGCATCTCGGCCGCGGCGTGTTCAAACCCCCAGTCGGCGTAGTGGTCAGGGTACGAGTTGAATGGAACACCCGGGGCAAGTTCGATCGGTTTCGGCAGGAAGCATGTCTCCCCGGCATCGTACTTGAATCCGTCAAGACCGTAGTCGTCCATGAGGGCCTGGACCCTGGCACCCCACCAGTCCCTGCCGGCGGGCGACGTGAAGTCGATCGTTCCAGCGAAGGGCACGAACAGGATGTCCCACCAGCCCACCAGCGCCGGGTAGGGAGTGTCCGGTCCCGATGACACGAACGCGCCTGCCTTCACGCCGTCGTCGTAGTCCTCGGCATCGTTGTTGACGAATGGCGGTATCCAGGCGGTGACATCGGCTCCAAGTCCGTGGATTTCGTCGATCATCGCGACAGGGGTCGGAAACTTCGTCTGGTCGAATCTAAGGTCGCCCCAGTTCCTGGTCCATTTATCGTCGATCTCGATCACTCCGGCATCGTAACCGTGGTCGATGATCGAGTGTGCGAAGTTAAGGATTCGCTCCTGGTCGATATCCCATTTGTAGGCGGCCCAGGTCGTCCAGATAGGTCTGGTGAACAATTCGTCGGCCGGCCTGGAGCCAACCGGCAGGTCGGGTCTGTTTACCCAGGTTCGGTTGACCCACTCGCGATAGGCTTGAACCGTGGTACGCGCCCCGAACATGTCGAATGCCAGGGTCCGTTCGCCCTCGAGCGGGACAACGTGGATGCGAAACACGCCGTTTGGTGTCGGTTCTGTGCCCGAAACCAGGTTGAAGTCGAGCGAGAGGGTCGAGTAGGAGTCGATGAACATGCCCAGGCCTTTCGACGTGAACCAGAGCGGGGAGACGATGTTCGTGCCTTCGTCCGTGACGAACAGGGGTCTGCTGAAGGAACCGCTGTTCATCGGGAAGTGCTGAACCCCCTCAAAGAAGTGCTGCTCCCTGTAGTTCTTTTGCGCGGTCAGTATTCCCTGACCATAGATGAATCCCATGGAATCGATGTCGAAGGAGAAGCCCCATGAAGCGACCGGCACGTCAAACGCCGCGAAGTCCGGCGCCATTTCGATTCGGAAGCCGTCCGAACCGGACTGGGTGACGTTCAGGACGCCAAGCCTGGTGGTCCCATTCATCATGCTGAATGACGCCGAGGGGCCATCAAAGCCATCGACTGGACCGGCGTACTTCAGTGCCTGGACAACCTGATATGCCGGATTCCTGCCATCGAGGTCGGTGGTGACAACGGCTGCCGCCGCGAAGATGCCGTCTTTGTCCGACGTCGAAAACAGGGTCTTGTCCCCCATTGACATCGTCATCCGGAAGGGCGTTCCGGTCAATTCAAGTTCGGCCGTGCCGTTTTCGATGATCCATGCGTCATTCGACGCTACCAGACTCCAGCCCGAGCCGTCGCCCACGCATCCACAGAGCCAGCATGCCGCGGCCAGAAACAGGATGGAACTCGCGCGCGCGACCTTCTGAACAGCAAGAATCGAAAATGGCGATGACACTGAACCCTCCATTTCATTTGTTCGGCAGGCGCAAATCCGCGCGATCATTTGCATGCTGCGCAACTGCTCGATGCTGGCATATAATACCGCGCATTTACCGGCAACGCCCTGTCGGAGGTTCATCAGTTGACAAGACCCAGCATGAAGATCGTGGTCGGTGGCGCGGGTGTCATTGGCGGCCATATCGCCAATTCCTTCGCTCGCGAAGGTTACGACGTGACGGTCGTCGACATCAACGCGGATCAGGCTTTTCACGCAGACGAGATCCCGCAGGAAAGGCGGATCGTCGGTGATCTGATTTCTACCGACACACTGAGGCGGGCCGGTGTGGCCGATGCCGACATCTATGTCGCATCGTCAAACCATCATGAGGCTAATGCGCTGTCGGCGCTCAAGGCCAAGTCGCTAGGCGCCAAACGCGTGGTCGCCTTGATCGAGAACGTGGCTTATTTCGACGATCCGGTCGGCATCTATCGTGACTGGCTGGGGATCGATCTGGTTCTGAACACAAGATTTCTGGTCGCGACCGAGATCGCCCGCAGCATCCGGACGAAAGGAGAACTGTCTCTCGACGTGCTTGCCGAGCATGGAACCGAGACGATCCAGTTCAAGGTCGGCGCCGGCGCCGAGTATGTCGGCAGGCCGCTGCGGGAGTTGAGACTGCCCAGTCACACGCTGATCGTGGCCGTTACACGCGACTCTGAACTGGTCATTCCCGACGGGGACTACGCGGTCATGCCCGGCGACGATGTTCTGCTTCTGAGCCGTGTCGAGAACATCCAGGCGGTGGAGCGGCGTTTCGGTGCGCAGGGCAGGAAGTCCAGAAAAACCGTCATCCTCGGCGGTGGAACCGTTGGCCTGGCGGTCGCCAGACAGCTCGCGGACCTTTCTAATATCGTCGTGATCGAAAAGGATCGCCCGCGTTGCGAACTGATCTCGCGTGAGGTCGATCGTGTGACTGTCATTCACGCGGACGGCACCGACGCCGAGATCATGCTCGAGGAAGGGGTCGGAACGGCCGAGGTATTCGCTGCCGTGACCGGTGGCGACGAGAGAAACATCATCGCCGCCAGACTCGCGCGTGATCTGGGGGCCGCACGCGGAATCGCGATGGTCTCGCGTTCCGGGTTCGGGCCGGTCTGCCGTCACATCGGTCTTGAGACCGTCCGGAGTCCGGACCAGATCGTGTTGCGCGAGATCGTGAGGGCCTTGATTCCATTCGGTGTGATTGGCTCCTATCCGGTGCTGGGCGGTATCGCCCAGTTTGTAGAGCTGGCGGTCGCGCCCGATTCCGCTGTGGCGGGCAGGACCGTCGCGCAGGCAGGCTTCCCCTCCGGTTCGGTGGTCTGCGCTCTCGTGGACAAGGACAGTTTCACGATTCCCGACGGCCACAGCGTGATCGTGCCAGGGTCACGCGCCATCATCTTCTGCCGTTCCGAGATTCGGGACGTCATTGACCGGATGTTTGCCTGACCGGTTGCCTCAACCTGTAGAAGAATTTCCAGAAGATGTGAGAAAGTTGAAGTTTTGCTTGCAATCCATGAAATAGGCGTATACCATACATCTGTCTGCGCTGGATGCCGTTTAGCGTCTTCCGAGTGTTCTTTCATCGCTTCCGGAAACTTCCCAAAAGGCAGAATTCGGTGGATATGGATGTCACGCGGTGATTGGCCTCTTTGGGTCACTGGCGGCGTCAGGCATTGCAGGCGGGTTGGTTTTGGGGCTTGCCCCAGTAATTTCAGGAGTTTCCTTAATGGGAAAGAAGCTGTTTCTTGGTGGCCTGGCGTGGGCCACGACGGAAGAGTCGCTGCGCGCGGCTTGTGAAGAGTTTGGCGAAGTAGAAGAAGTCCGCGTTATCACGGATCGTGACACCGGCCGTTCGCGCGGTTTCGGTTTCGTGACCTTCGTGAAGGACGAGGATGCGGAGCGCGCCAAGGACGAGATGGATGGCAAGATCGTTGACGGTAGGGCGATAAAGGTCGACTTCCCGCGCGAACGCGCCGAAAGGTCTGACAGGCCCGATCGCGGTGGCAGGTCGTTCAATGGTGGCGGTGGATTCCGTCGCTTCTGATCGATAATACTGCGAACTGAAGACGCCCCCGATGGTATCCTCAGATCCCATCGACAGGTTGAATACGGTCACGGTTGGAGTAATTTCCGACACGCACGGCCAGCTTCATCCCCAGGTGCGTCGGCTGTTTGAGCATGTGGACCTTATAGTCCATGCGGGCGATGTTTGCGGGCACGGCGTGATAGAGGGATTGCGGGAAATCGCGCCCCTTCACGCCGTGTCCGGAAACTGCGATTCGTCCGAAGCAAACCCGGGCCTGCCCGGGTTTGATCTATTCAGCGCTGGCGGCAGAAATGTCGCCGTCATTCATATCCTACAGAAATTGTTGATTAATCCGGCTGCGGCTGGCGTTGATGTCGTTGTATACGGTCACACGCATATCGCAGCGGTGGAACGTGTCGATGGCGTTCTCTACGTGAATCCGGGCAGCGCCGGACCTCCGCGCTTCGGACGGGGCAGGTCGGTTGCGATCTTGAATATTACCGCTTCGGTAATTGACGCGGAAATAGTAGAATTCGGCAGTTGATTCGGATTCCAACCCGAAATACCGTTATTGCGTGGTCTGCTGGAGTACATCATGAAGCTTTCCGTCAGGTTGTTGATTGCTCTCTCAGTTGCGGCGTTGGTCGCATGCGGTTCCGACCCCGTGCCGACTGACGACGGCAGCCCTCTGGTCGACGTTGTCGAGGATCACGGAGTTGCCGACGTCGTCCAGGACATCGCTGACGACGAAGGTGTGGGACGGGACGAGTCCCCGCTGGACGTGGCTGTCGACGATACGCCGGTTGACGTCCCGGTGGATGTCGAGCCTCAGGATCCCGGTGTCGCGGACGTGCAGCCCCTGGACGTGCCTGCCGATGTTGTCTGCGAGGAAGAAGCCGATTTCGATTACAAGTGCTCGGAGTTCCGACCGGAGACATGCCCCGGCGGACTCTGTGTCGCTGAGTACTGCATAGGTCCGGAGCTTGATCCGGATCGCTGGAATGACTGCACGTTGGGCGGTGTCTGTGATCCGTGTGTTCAGCCCTGCGTGTCGTCATGCGAGCCCGATGTCGGCTTCACCGGCTTCAAGCAGTACGACGGCGAGGATACGATGACCGTCTATGTGCATGGTTTCGAGTACTACCTCGAATCCCAGCTTGAGACCATGGTCTTCGGCGAGGATCTCGGCTGCGGCATGCTCGACAACATCAACTGGTTCGGTCCGGCTCACGTATGTTCAGACGAGGGTGGCGCGAACTCCCCCAATCAGTACACCAGTCTTGAGTACTACGGTCAGGTTCCGGCGGCGTGGCTGGGCGAGGAAGACCTCGCCGAGATAGCCCTTCATCCCGAAGAGGGCGTTGAAGCCCTGTTCAGGTACTCGCTTATCACGGCAAAATTCATCAGGCACAAGATCGAGGCTACCGGTGCGAAACACGTGAACCTGCTGTGCCACTCGATGGGATGCCTGATCATCATGAACATGATCGAGCATGACATGGAAGGCCTTGCCTCGGACAATGTGTTTGTCCGCTGGGTGACGATTTCCGGCGCGCTCGCCGGTGCGCGCGAGGCCAATTACTTCGACAACCCGCAGGTCCAGACGCTGATGGATTCGGTCGGTCTCGCAACCGCCGACTTCATCTTCCTTCAGCCCGAGGTGATCAAGGACAAGGCGCTGGTCTGGGATCATCGTCTGTGGGAGTGCAACAACCCGCTGTTCAGGGAGATGCTGATTCACCACATCTGCACCACCGATCCGCGGAACGCCAGCGCGCTGAACCAGCCCGTTCTGAACTGGCTGGAGCCCAACGTTCCCAACGATGGCGTCCTTTACACTCCGGACATGTACTTCCACGAGATGGCTCCTTCGGTCAGGAGGCACACGCCTCGCGGCTACGCGCTGGAATCCTCCAGAACGTTCATGTTCATGGAACACAACGGCGTGAAGTCGGACCGTGCCGCAGCACTGCTGGCTACGGCCGGTCTGTTCGGCAAGCGGCGGGTGACGGTCTCGATCGACAGAATCGAACTGAAGAACGACCTCGAGAAGGACAGCCTGATTGACTTTTCCGAAGGTGGCAATGTGCCGGCCGAAATCGTCCCGGAAGCATGGGTGAAGTTTAATCCCTACGTGATGGACACGTTCCAGGAAGACTTGATCGTCCATCAGGAGACCTGGCAGGACAGGGTCGCCGGATACTTCACTCAGGAAGAGGATCAGGTGCTGAATCCGGACTACGTCCTGTTCGAAGGGCCGGTGTTTGACGAGATGAGTCAAATCACGGTTTCCCTCAGGCTGCTGGAAGCGGATGCCTATGCGGCGCAGGGAATCAATGAGGAACTGCTCGGGATCGGACAGGACACCAAGGAACTCATCTCGTGGTCCGGCGTGATGTCGCTGGTCAGCGGCGATACGGTTGAGTTCGGGAATGACAACGTGAACGTCCGGCTCAAAATCAGGGTCATTGACCTCTACTGATCTTTCATCGATGTCTATCTGATCTGTAACATACCGATATTTAAATAGATTGTTTGATTGTTTGTTCGATACAAGTTGCTTGTGAAAAAATAAACAGTGGTGCAGAATACGCGCTCGACGTGCGTAATGGTTCGATTCCGACGTCAATAGACTGAAATAACGGAGGCTCAAGATGGCGACCAGGACTGTGGCTGATATCGATGTTTCCAACAAGACCGTGCTGATGCGCGTTGACTTCAACGTACCCCTCAAGAATGGCGTCATCACCGATGACAATCGTATCGTTCAGGCTTTGCCCAGCATCCAGAGGGTGATCGATCAGGGTGGTCGGCTCGTTCTGATGAGCCATTTTGGCCGTCCGAAGGGAGTCGGGTTCGAGGCCGCATATTCGCTCAAGCCTATTGCCGAAAGGCTGGCCGAGCTGATTCGGCGGCCCGTGTTTCTTGGTCCTGCCTCGGTGGTAGGCCCCGAGACCGAACGGATGGTCGCGGCCATGAAGAACGGGGAAGTGCTTCTGCTCGAAAACGTCCGTTTCATCGCCGGCGAAACGATGCCCGACCTTGCCAAGGAGAACCCGGACGGCAAGCTGACCGAGGCTCAGCAGAAGGAACTCGATGAATTCGTGGACGCCCTGGGCCGGCTTGGCGACGTCTACGTCAACGACGCGTTCGGAACCTGCCACCGCAAGCATGCCTCGATGTACGGGGCCGCAAAGGCCATCCAGAAGAAGGGCGGCGCCGCGGTCGCGGGATACCTGGTCGAAAAGGAAATCCGTTACCTGAAGGAAGCGGTAGACAACCCGAAACGTCCGTTCGTGGCGGTGATGGGCGGGGCGAAGGTGTCGGACAAGATCAAGCTGATCTCGACCCTGCTTGGAAAGGTCGATCGAGTCCTGATCGGCGGCGCCATGGCCTACACTCTTTTGAAGGCGAAGGGTGTCGAAGTTGGAAAAAGCCTCGTCGAGGAGGACCAGGTCGCGGAGATGAAGGCCCTTCTGGACAAGGCCGGTGACAAGATCATGCTGCCTGTGGACCATGTCGCGACAGACGATTTCGCTGCCGGTTCGCCAGTGGTCGTTTCAGATGTGAACATTCCGGCGAATCTGCTGGGAATGGATATCGGCCCGGCGACCATAAGGCTGTACGGCGATGAAGTCCGCAAGGCGGGAACCATAGTGTGGAACGGTCCGATGGGTGTCTTCGAGAAGCCGGAATTCGCGGCCGGCACCAGGGCGATCGCAATGGCGGCGGCAGATGCCACGTCGAACGGGGCGATCAGCGTTATCGGTGGCGGTGACTCCGCTGCTGCGGTCTCGCAGATGGGCCTCGACGATCGCATGACGCACATCAGCACCGGTGGCGGAGCCTCCCTGAAGTACCTCGAAGGAAAGGCGATGCCGCCCATCGAGGTCCTGGACAAGGTCTGACCTCGACGCAATCCCCAACCGCCCCGCTAAAATTCGGGTACAATTCGAGTCCATGAAAACAAAAACAAAATTCGTTCTGTCGGCAGTTTCCCCCGAGCAGTTTCCCGAGACCGATCGACCCGAAGTGGCCTTTGTCGGGCGCTCGAACGTCGGAAAGTCGAGCTTGATAAACATGCTTGTCGGAACGGCGATGGCGAGGGTTTCGTCGCGGCCCGGCATGACCACCGCGATTAATTTCTTTGAGATCGAGGTTGCCCGCGACAGGGGGCCGTTCATTCCGATGATGCTGGCTGATCTGCCCGGGTACGGTTTTGCCCGCGTTTCGAAGAAGGAGTCGGCTGGCTGGTCGTCATTCATCGACCCTTATCTGGCCGGTCGCGACAACCTGCGAGTGGTCATTGTACTGGTCGATTCAACGATCCCCGCACAGGCCAGCGACATAGCGATGGTTGAGTGGCTGCGCGGGGCGGGGCGTCGTTTCATCCTGGTGGGAACCAAGTCCGACAAGCTTTCCCCCAGCCGCCGCCAGTCCGAGATGAAGAAGCTTGGCGCCCAGTTCGGGAGTGACATCCTCGCCGTCAGCGCGCGAACCGGTGACGGCATCGAAGACCTGTGGCGGTTAATCCTGAAATTGTGACGGGGACTATTCCTGTCGCGGCTCAATACTGATTATGCGGCCAGCCGAGTAGGCGGCGAACTCGGGCGCGTACATCGGCTGGATGGTCGCGGGAGCTGCCTTGAAGTCGCCTGCCAGAGCCGCGCGGATACTGTATCTGAACGTGTATTCACCCCTGGGCAGACTCTCGAAGAAGAAGTTTTCGCCGCTGTCCCTGACCTCTTCATACCACGAGATCCCGAAATTCCAGTTGTAACCGGACACCGACTTGACCGGCTCGAAGCCGGCCGGTCGCGGATCGCGCAGGTGCACGTACTCCACCGGTTCACCGCTGCGAATCGAGATCTGGACCTCGACTTCGTCGCCGGGACTCACCGCCGTCGATTCAGTTATCGGCTCAAGCACCGGGCCGGAAGTGGTCTTCTTTTTCAGGAAGTACTTCCTGTCGATTTTCAGGAGGTCGCCGTCACCCTCTTCGGGAAGTTTCTCGGTCGAGAAGTGCCATGTCGCGGACGCAAGCGCCCATCCCGGAGTCTCCTTCGTGAAGGACACCGTCGACATCTCCGATTCGTCGACGTCCGGCCCGTCGATAACCATCTGGCCGCGGGTCTCGCCAGATTTGAGCGGGTCGAAATCGAAACGTGCCGTGCGATCTCCGGCCTTCACGTCGATGATCTCGCGGACACCAAGTTCGTTCTGCGCCGCAAGGTGATGCGCCAGCGCGTAAAGGACCTCGGCGGTCGCCCTGGTGGACTTCCAGTGATTAAGCTTCTTGTTGATGAACAGCCACAGCACCAGTTCGTCGATCGCGTTGCTGTCCGGGTCGATCTCCTCAAGGGTCCTGACTGCCCTCGCGTGGTTTTCGATAGTGTCGTTGTACCACAGCCACGATCGATCCTCGGGCGCCCAGAACATGCCGCGATCCTTTTCCGTCCTGGCGGCGTCCATCACCGAATCCCACACCAGTTGCGCGTCGGCGGTCCTTTTCGCGCGATGAAGCGTCATAGCCAGCATCGACTTCATGCCGACCGACATCTTTTTCCAGTTCTCGAAGGACAGCTTCAGCAGTTCCGCCTGCTCCTGCGTGGTAAATCCGCCCCACATCTCCTGCGGCAGGTTCGACAGGACCCACCCCAGGAATGTCGCGTTGCCCCAGTCATTCTTGACCCAGTCCGGGTGTTCACGCTTCATCCGAAGGAACCATTCGTGCGTCCAGGACATCGCGTTCGAGACCATCCCGGTCGGGATCTCCACGCCGAATTCCATAGCTCTGGACATGCCTGCCACCACGTAGAGCGTCATCCACTGCGAGGGCGGTCCGCCGGGGAACCACGGGAATGCGCCGTCATCGTGCTGCATCTTTTCCAGCTTTGCCAGGGCGTCGTCCTTCGTCCGCTTTGCGACCGCCGGATCCAGGACCTTGAAGAAACGCGAACTGCCTTCACCCGTCGATTCGCGCAACCATGGCGTTTCCTCGAGCGCCAGCTTGCGGTTGGGATCCTTCCGATCCCATGCCTCGAACTGGGTGTCCCTGGCATCGGCCGCGCGTTTCGCCATCGCAGCCACGCCAGGATAACGGTCGAACAGGCTTGAGACTATCCCGGTCGACACGAAGCGGTTCAAGGTCTGTTCCGCGCATTCGTACGGGTATTCGGTCAGATAGGGCAGGGCCGAAAGAATGGACATGAAAAGCTGGCCATCAACCGTGACGACCAGTTTTTCGTTGACGCGCGTCGGATCCCTGTCGTTCATCTCTTTAAACTCGACTGTGCGCGCGTCCTTTCCGTCCTTTCCACGAAGGGTGACGAATCTGGACTGGACCAGATGATAGCGTCCCGGCAGTATCGGAACCGGGCGCAGTTCGCCGTCCGACAGGGAATCCGACCTGGCGATGATCCTGAAGGAAACCGGGCCGGGCTTCGAAGGAGCCTTGACCTTGAAGTAGACGGTCGTGTCACCCTTGGGCGGGCTGGAGAAATTCGCTTCCTTCCGGTCCGGTTCAAACGACGAGGTCACGTCGGCGCCGGTCACGGAATCCTCGATCCTGATGGAGACAGAGCCGCTGAGCTCCCTGTCGGTCGTGTTCGCCACGACCGCCGTCACCACCACGACATCGCCCTCGCGCATGAAGCGCGGCAGGAAAGGCTTTACCATCAGATCCCGCGACGAGATGACGCGGCCTTCTGTCCGTCCGGAACGCATGTCCTTTGTCGACGCGCTGGCCAGAACCTTCCATGTAGTAATCGAGTCTGGAACCTCGTATTCGAGCGTGGTGACGCCGTCGACGCCGGTCAGCAGGTGCGGCATGAAGAAGGCGGTCTCGGCGAAATTCGACCTCACGTCTGTTCCGGCCTGTGCCGGAGCCGCCTTGTCTCCATCCTGATTTGTCGGGCCATTCGCCGCGACCGAGGGTGCTGCCTCGGCCGCCTTGGCCCGGACCAGTCCACTGTCCATCCCAACGCTGTCCGACATCACCTGGTCCAGAGGCGTCGGGGCACTCGCCACCCTCATGCCGGCCCCACCGACGCTCCTCATCTCTCCGTAGCCGACATCGCGTCTGCCCCAGTGCCTGCGCCAGACGTCGAGGTACACGAGACCGTCCGGTTCATACGTGACGACCGAGACGTACTTGACGTTGAAACCGTCGTGCTGCGTGTACAGCCCCGATGCCATCGTCAGGTTGTCGGAGATATTGATTCTGTATTGAATCCCGGGCCACAGGCGCATCATGTCAGGAACCCAGAGCGGCGCCAGGTCGTCCAGCGACCGGTCGTACATCCACGCCAGCACCTCGGCGGCGGGAACCGGACGTCCCGACGGGTCGGCGACCCTGAACGAGATCGTCTCGCGTCCGCCGGGGGTTACCTTGTCGCGGAACTTATCCAGCGACACCTTCAGCAGCCGATCTGACCAGGGCACCGACACCTGAGCGACCTGACTCAGATTCTGGTAGTCACGGTAGGCGATCAGATTGAACTGGAGCCCGCCCCGCGCGGCCCTGTTCACTTTGTAGTTGATGATCTCGGTGCCCGATCCAAGCTTGAGTCTTCGCGTCTCGACCAGCCCCGAGCGATCGCTCACGTTCAGGATCGCGTGCTGGCCCTTGAAGGCTGATCCAACGGCCAGCCGAACGGTGTCGCCCACTTCATACGAATCGGCCTGAGCCTTCAGCAGTATGGGGAGCGTCGTAGGAGCAGCAGGAGAGACCACGTTGAAGTCGAACGACCCGGACCAACTCTGACCGTACTGATCCTTGACCGTGTACCTGAGGCGCCAGAAACCGTTTTCAAGCGCGCCGAGAGTCAGATCGGCGCTGCCGCCGTCGCCGACATCGAGCGTGCCGGCAGCCCTCCTTGCGCCATCCGGTCTCATCCGGACCATTTCGTCCGGTGAATAGCTGTCCATACGATTGTAGTAACCGTCGTAGTCACCCCTGAACCCGGGGAATCCGACAGGCGCGTTTTTAACATCGGAAGGAAGCTGCGGTTTCTCGGGATCGGCTATCCTGAACAGTTTCCAGTCGACCTTGCCCGGGGCCGGGTTGCCGTTCAGATCCATCCTGGATACGGACACATCGACCGGCTTGCCGGCATCGAAGAATCCCTTTGGAGTACTGGCAAGAGCCTTCACGGCGGCCCAGCCCATGTTGAAGAACCTGGAGGCGGAATGAGTCTCGCCCGCCTCGTCGGTCACGTCCACTTCCAGGGTGAACACGAATTCCGGGATATCGTCGCCCTGAGGCTTTTCGCCGGCCTCGGCCAGGAAATCAACCTTGAACACACCCTTGTCATCGGTCTGCTCGACACCGGTGGCGATCACCTCGGTTCTGGCCTGTCTGTACCAGCACCACCAGGGCCAGCGTTCCTGGCGCTGAACCTTCCATGCGACCCTTCCCCCGGTTACCGGCAGGCCGAAGAAGTAGTCGGCCTTGCCGGACACCACGGCCCTGCTGTTCAGGCGCAGACCCTCGGGGCTGTCCACCTCGACCGTGAATGACGGAACACGGTACTCCTCGATCCTGACCATCGTGGATGCGGACTGGTTGACCTGTATGCTCCAGGCCCCGAGCATCTTGCCCTGCGGGATCTCGAACTCGTCCGATCCCGAACCCCACGCATTGGTCTTCACGCGTTTCGACGCGACGACTTCGTAATTGGCGTCGCGTAGTTCCACAATCGCGTTTGCCCCGTCCACGGGCGACCACGGAACGTCGGTATCCGAGCTTCTGCTGAATTCCTGAACCTTGAAGAGAATCTTCTGGCCCGGGCGGTAAATGCTGCGATCGGTATAGATCAGCGTCTGTCGGCTTGCGACTCCGTAGTTCCAGACGCTGCCGAAGTTGTACGGGGTGTTCATCGGCCACGTAAGTCCGCCCTGGTCCACGACGCCCAGGATTCGGCGGCCGTCCACCTGGTTGACCTTCACCCTGGCCTCGCCGAACTGATCGGTGACCGCTTCGGCAAGTTTATTCAACGCCGCCTCGCCTCTTTGCCAGGAGACCGAGAAGAGTCGGATTCTTGCGCCTGCGATCGGACTTCCGAATTCGCCGTCAAGCACGCGTATCGTGCGGTCCTGACGCGACTGATCGAACTCCGTGACGACAATCGGCCCGTCCAGGTACACCAGGATGTTCTGGATGACGTTGTCCTCTTTTGAGAATTCACGGTTTGCCGAAAGCTGTATCACCCAGGCGCCTTTTTCTTTGATGGGTGGCGCCAGTCTGAGCGTATGGTCGCGGAAGTTGCCGGGATCGGTGACCGGAATGTCCCAGGTCAGATCGGGTTTCTGAAGGGATGTGGTGTTCCGGAAACTTTCGATGATGGCGTTCTGGGGATCCCTGACCTTCGGGCCGGACAGTGCCTTGCCGTAGTCAACCTTCCAGGCCTTGAACCAGAGGTGGTTCACATTTCTGACCGAGACGGAAATGAACTCCTGCCCCGGTCTGGCGTTGGCGCGGGAAGAAAGAGACCCTATCTGACGCGCCTCGATCTGGGTCACGAGATTCCTGCATCGGCTGGCCCCGTCCGAACCCGGTCGGCCCTTCACGCATTCGAGAGCTATCCTGCGGGCACTAATCTGGCTGTCGTCCTTGTCGACATTGCGGGTCATGTCGGCAAGCACATACATGCCCTCGGCCCACCAGTCGAAGTCTGGTTTTACCGCCAGGCGCTTCGTAAGCCATTCGATCAGGTAGGTATTCCATGCCGGAAGGGAACCGGAATGAGAGGACAGGGTATTCATCAGCACCAGCCGGGCGTCGAAGGCCGAATCCGTCAGGCCACGGGATTCCTTGATGGCCTGGTGATCCCTGAGGATCAGCGAAAGGGTTTCGAGCGGGTGATTCCCATCCGGGGGTGTCGACAGCGGCACGCGAGCGGCCGGCGCCATCAGTTTTTCGATATCCAGCCTCCAGAGGCCATTCGACTCGGCCGGAGTCCACAACGACGAGTCGGCCAGCTTGTCGGTCAGCATGTATGCGACCGAGTCCGCGAGCGTCCCGCGTACCTTGTCAGGGTATGTGTCCGGCCTGACAAACTCTTTTACTGTCTCGATCCGCACGTCGACAAGGGCGTCCCTCCAGCTCCAGAGTTCAAAAAGGATGGACATGACGCGGTCGGAGATCTGATCCGCGGACCAGGTCCTGACATCCTTCGGGTCCGCATCCTCGCGGGTCGGGCGCTGATTGATTTCCCAGGAATAGAAGCCCTTGTACTGGTTGAGGGATTCGGCCAGATACAGTCCCAGCAGGGTCCTGGAAACCAGATCCTGCGGCCACGTTTCGACACTGCCGATCAGATGGTTGACCGCGTCTTCGTTGCGATTCAGCGAAATCTCAAGACTGACGCGACGGATGAGCGCCCTGACCTGTTCCGGAGCGTCGCCCTGCTGTCTGGCCGCGGTGACGATTTCTTCGACAATCTGCAGGGCTGACTGGTACTTTTGTTCATCGACCAGCCGGTCTACCTCAGCCCAGGTGGCTGCCCTATCCTTCTCCCACGCCGCTGCGCCAAGCGAAGGCGGCACCACGACCGCCGGCCCGTCGTCCTGGCTTTGAAGCACGTTCGAAGGGGCCATGCTGCCCGAGCACGCGCACACCAACAGCATTGATCCGGCCAGCAACCTGATTTTCATGACTTCCTCACTGGGTAGGTAGCGTCAGTTTTCGTCAGTTGTCTCGTGAGTCCGCGCGGACGGCGAGTTCAGAAGCCTGGCCGCCGCAGCGATCAGGTCTGTCGACCTGTACGGCTTTTGAATCACAAGACCCTGTATATTTAACATGTATTCGTTCTTCAGGAGATCCGAACTGTAGCCGCTGCAAAAAAGAACCGGCAGTTCCGGTCGGTACTGGCGCAGTTCATCAGCCACCTGCCGACCGTTAAGTCCAGGCATGATCACGTCGGTGATCAGCAGGTCGATCCTTTCGGGATCGGCGTTGAACACTGAGAGCGCCTCGTTTCCGTCTGCCGCCTCGATCACGTCGTATCCGGCCATTGAGAGCGCCTTGGCGGTCAATCTGCGGACCGGTGCGTCGTCCTCAACGACCAGGATGGAATGCCTGCCGTTATGGTGAATCCTGGCGGCGCCGCTCGAAAGCTGGTCACGGTCAACCAGCGGGATTTCGTTGTCGGTCGCGGCGGTGACGGTTGCCGGAGCTGCCTTGAAATATAGAGAGACCGTCGTTCCCAGGTCCGGAGACTCGTGCAGATTGAGACTGCCACCGACCGAGGCGAGCATCTGCGCGACCGTCGCATTGTCGGCACCATCATGGTCCTGCGGTTCACGTCCCCAGCCGGTCGTGTTGGTAGAGATCGACAGCTTGACATAGTCGCCGGGTTCCAGATCTCCCATCGGCCAGTCGGGATCCACTGTTACGGCGGCTGTAGAAAGTGCCACGACTCCGCCTTCCGGCAGGGTTTCCTTCAGTCTCAACACCAGGCGCAGCACGATTCGCTCCACGATGCCCGGGTCGGACAGCGCGTGAGCTGTCTCGTGCTGAGGATGGAAACGAACAACAGTATCCTCGCCAAGGACCCGCCGCGCGAGGCCTATGAACCTGCGGACAACCTGGTTCAACTCGCATCTGGTGCTGTTGAGCGAGTCGGGACTGCAGAAAGCGAGCATCTGTCGTACCAGTTCGTCAGCCTTGACCGCCGCGCCCTGGATCTGGCCGATGTCGTCAAGCATCAGTGCTGGAGTGCTTTTTTGACCGTCGTTCAGGTCCTGCATCACTATGTCGGTGTATCCCATCACAATCTGAATCAGGTTCGCGAAGTTGTGGGCGAATCCCGCGGTCAACCTTCCAAGTGTCTCCATCTCGACCGATCTGGTCGAACTGGAGCCCTGCGTCTCCCAGTCCACGATGCCGAAGGTGTGGCTCGGAAAACCATCATTTTCGGTGACGACACGTGCAACGCGGAAATGTCTGGTTCCATCCTCAAAGGTAATTGATGTTCTGTAGACCCTGGTTGGAGTCTCCCCTTCCGCCGGAACCCGCACCATCTCGGGGAAAACCTGATTCTGAATCGTATTTATGGCGAAACCGATCACCTTGTCGGAAGGAATCCCGGTCATCTTCTCCATGGCCGGGTTCCAGACAGTCATCACGTTGTCCGGGCCAACCGCCCAGATTCCGAACGGAGACAGTTCCTGGATCTCCTCCAGGGTGCGCAGCGACTCCGACTGCTCCCTGTGCGCGTTGATCAGCGAGGTGATCTCGGCCACGGCACCGAGCAGATCGACAGCGGCCGGTTCCCTTCCCGGGACTGTCTTCGCTCTAAGGTGGTAGTAGCGCTCCTGTCCCTGGTCCATGACCCGGTAGACCAGCTCAATCGGTCTCTGTCTGGTCACCGAATCGATCAACGAGTTTCTGAGCATCGAACGATCGTCTGGATGGACCCCTTCAAGCACCGAATCGAAGCTGACATCTTTCGGACTGTTTGTGATTTTGTGCCCGGTCAGCCTGATTGAGGACAGCCTGTCACTGAAAAGCGTGAGTCTGAAGAGAACGACATCACCGGCCTTGATCGGTTGTTCGAAGTCAGACTCGGCACGGCGCAGCTCCTCGGTCAGTCTGGCCAGCTTCGCGTCGGTTTCGCTCTGTGGAGGCTCGTCACACCGCTGGGCCAGTGCCTGTTTAAGCTTCATCTGGGTGTTGTTGAGCAGCAGACCCAGTATCGTTGTGACGCCGCCCAGTATGACGGCGATCACGATCGCCGTGATTGCCAGATATTCCATGCCAGTCGTCCGGAAGACCCAGAGGTTTATACGCAACGGTCAATAATAGATCGTGCGGGCGAACCCGTCATTATCATGCGTGCAACATGTCGAAAAATCAGGGTTTGATGGCCTGAAACATTGTGGCGGATGGCAGGGGCGCCTGCATGATGCCGGAAAGGTCAGATCTGGTCCATCGTGACCGTGATCGTGTAGCCCATGCACTCCCAGTCGTTTGTCGAAGCGCCGATAACCGCAATGATAAAGCTGTGGTCATCGTTCGAGCCGCACTGGCCGTCCCAATCCCAGGTTACCTGCTTGGCGGCGCATCCCGTGGAGGTTGTCCTGGCGAGTTCGCCGCAGCCGGTGTCGTAGATGATGGCCCTGAGGTCAACGCAGTCCGCGCCCGTCGGCGGAACCAGGTTCACGATGATTCGGAAGTCCTGGTCGGTCCACGGGATACAGTCGATGCCCGAGCCCTCAAGCAGGTCGACGTAGAAATAGTCCTTGTCGCCACTGGGGTAGATCTTGCCTTGATAGGTCACGCCGGAAGTGCCCTTGGTCACGTCGCCAATGTCCTGAGTGTCCGAACAGGATTCGTTCGGCTCCCAGGTGTCGCGAGCCGCCGCCACGTTGTCGTCGGTGATTCCGCTGCAGTTGTCGTCGACGTTGTTGCAGGTCTCGGTCGCGCCCGGCCGCACCGCGGTTGTCGAGTCGTTGCAGTCGTTTCCGCCGTTCGGACATACGGTCGGGTTTCCAACGGTCGTCATGGACGCGTCGCACCAGTCGTCGCCGTCATCGTCGCAGCCTTCGTCGGTCGATGCATCACAGTCGTCGTTGATGTTGTTGCACTTTTCGGCCACTCCCGGGTTGACGGCAGCCGCCGCGTCGTTGCAGTCGTTTCCGCCGTTGGGGCACACGGCCGGAGTTCCAGTGACGCTCATCGCGTTGTCGCAGTAATCGTCGCCGTCATCATCGCAGCCCTCGTCGGTTTCCGCGTCGCAGTCGTTGTTCAGCCCGTCGCAACTCTCGGCAGTGGCACCCTGCATCGGGTCACATGTCTGAACCTCTCCGCCCACGCACTTCTGAATAGTGTGGTTGCACACGCCAAGGCCGCACGTGACGGTGCCCTGGCCCTCGTCGGTCGAACCGTTGCAGTTGTCGTCCACGCCGTTGCAGGTTTCCGATGCACCCGGGTTCCTGGCAGCGACGAGGTCGTTGCAGTCGTTACCGCCGTTCGGGCAGATGGTCGGCGTTCCCGTGATCGTCATCGCGGCGTCACAGTATCCATCGACGTCGTCGTCGCATCCCTCGTCCGTGTCCTGATCACAGTTGTTGTCGATGTTGTCGCACTTTTCGATGGCCGTCGGCTTGATCTGAAGCGAATTGTCGTCGCAGTCGCCTCCGCCGTTGGGACAGACCGACGGTATGCCGGACAGTACCATCGATGAGTCGCAGAAGTCGTCGCCATCGTCATCGCAGCCCTCGTCGGTCTGGCCGTCGCAGTCATTGTCCTTGCTGTCGCAGATCTCATCGACCGATCCGAACATCGCGTCGCAGATCTGGGATTCGCCGCCGACGCAGTTCTGAACCGTGTGCAGGCAGACTCCGACGCCGCACGTCGTGGATCCGAGACCCTCGTCGGTGGTTCCGCTGCAGTTGTCGTCGACGCCGTTGCACGTTTCACCACGTCCTGGTGACACGCCGGCGTTGTTGTCGTTACAGTCTCCTCCACCCATCGTGCAGGTTTGTGGAGTGCCCACGATCGTCATCGCGACGTCGCAGAAGGTGTCATCGTCGTCGTCGCATCCCTCGTCCGTCTCACCGTCGCAGTCGTCGTTGACGTCGTTGCACTTCTCGGTCGCGCCATGGAACACCGCAGGATTGTACGGGGCGCAGTCCGAGTCGGTGGTGCAGCCGGGATTGGCGTTCTGGTCGCCGTCTCCGTCGATGTCGCAGTCGCAGGCGTCGCCGGTCGGGTCCAGATCCATGTTCTCCTGCAGCGGGTTGTAAACGATCCGGCAGTTGTCCGCCGGGATTGGGGCAGGACAGGCCACGTTGTTGTTATCGAAGCCCGTGTTGTACACGTCGTCGCCGTCGATGTCGCAGTCGCACTTATCACCCCAGAGGTCTTCATCAAGGTTTTCCTGGGTGGCATTCGCGATCCAGGGGCAGTTATCGACGTCGTTCTTTACGCCGTCGGAGTCCCAGTCGTCCTCGCACGCGTCGCCAATGCCGTTGTTGTTGCGATCCTGCTGAGTCGGGTTGTACACGGACACGCAATTGTCGAAAGGAACGGGGGCAGGGCAGTTGACGTTACTCTTGTCCTTTCCGGTGTTTCCGAACAGGTCTCCGTCGATGTCGCAGTCGCAGGCGTCGCCGGCCTCGTCCAGGTCCAGGTTTTCCTGCCCGGCGTTCGCGGCCCACGGGCAGTTGTCGGCGTCATTCACGATGCCGTCGGTATCCCAGTCGTCCTCGCAGTCGTCGCCGATTCCATTGTTGTTGATGTCGGTCTGTAATGGATTGAATTTATTAGGACAATTGTCCAGGTCGTTTTCGATTTCGTCGTCATCGCGATCGTCGTCGCAGACGTCGCCGATGTCGTCCGTGTCCATGTCTTCCTGCTGTGGATTGCGGTCAAGCGGGCAGTTGTCAAGGTCGTCGATGACCTCATCCCCGTCGTCGTCCGGATCCACGCAATCACGCAGAGAGTCCAGGTCGGTATCGACGAAACCGTTGTCGGTCGTGCCGTCGCAGTCGTTGTCCAGTCCGTCGCACTCTTCGCTGACAGAGCCTTCCAGCGGGTCGCAGGTCTGGATTGCGCCATTTTCACAGTTAAGGATGTTGTGGACGCACTCGCCGACGCCACAGGTTGTTTCTCCCAGCCCGTCGTCGGTCGTGCCATTGCAGTCGTCATCCTCGTTGTTGCATTCCTCGGCCTGCGCGTATGCTCCCTGGCACAGCAGTTCCCCACTTACGCAGATGGTCGAACCGATGCATGTGCCGATGGTGTTGGTCAGCGGGCAACCCTGAGCTGGCACGTTGTTGTCCGTGATTCCGTCGCAGTTGTCATCCGCTCGATTGCAGGTTTCGACCTGGGGTGTGTCGGCGTCGCACTCGGTCGAGCAGGATCTTGTTCCCTCGCAGACGCCGAACTCGTTGGAGATTGCGCAGTCCGTCAGGAATCCGGAGTTCTCGTAGCGAGGCGTGCATTCACACGTTCCGTCCTCGGGAACGCACTGTGTATAGGCAGTCTCCCCTTCGCCGAAGTCCTCGCATGTGAATCCTTCTGGACATTCGCGATCCTCGACGCATTCGGCCCCGCAGTAGCTTCCGTTATCATCCTGATTGATGCACCTGAAGATTCTGTTTCCAGCGCCGATGGCCGGGATACAGTCCGCGTCGATACGGCAGGGTTTGCAGAGATCGGGGAACATGTCCACGCATCCGTATACCGCGTCGGTGCCAGTCTGGCTGACGATCGTACAGGTCCAGCCGTCCAGGCACTCCGAGCCGCCACCGCATTGTTTCGAGCAGATCGACCCCTGCATCGTCTGCACGCAGAGCCCGGACAGACAGTCGTCGGCTGAATCGCAATCACAGGTGTAGTTACCGGGGCACTCGATGACGATGTCCGTATCGACGATGTCCGGAGTCGCGTCCACCGGAAGATCATCAAGGATGTCGGGGAGCTGCGCATCATCAAGGCCGTCTCGAATCACGGTTTCATTCACCGTGTCGGTCTGTTCGACCGTGTCCCACGCGAGGACATCTCCAACGTCTGGATCAAGGGTGTCCTGCGGATTCGGAGAGTCCGAGCAGCCCGCAATAGTGATGGCCATCAAGAACGACAGCGCGATGAAGATTGGGTTTCGGCTTATCCTGGACATCTTGACCTCCGAACACCATTTGAAGACTCTCACTATTATATTCCCAGCGATGGCCATATTCAACGCGTCCCCGCGGGCAGGGCATCCCCCCGATTCCTGCAGGTGGTCCGCGTAATGCCAAGCCGGATACGCAGGCAACGCGGGCAACGCCGGGGCCGGAAATGGTGCTGTGGCCGCCAGTTGCGACGGCGAATCGCGACTGTCCGCGCATCTTCGCGCCCAGGTGCCAGTACGATATTTGCAGTATCTTCATGTGAGGTTCCTTCAGATTTGCATGGAAGAATGCCCCATCCATCGGCAGGTGCTGGTGCATCAATAGATGGTCGGCCAGTTGCAGGACGCCGGGAACACCACCACGCAGGCGCAATACCTGACCTGCTTGAACATGCCGGCCTGCTGCGGGGACTTGGCAAGTACGCTGGCGAAAAGGTCCGCCAGCGCGCCCGCCTCCCCGGCATCGACGCCTTCGAACGCGAATTCGGCCGCGTCCGCAAGATACTGGTCGGCGGCCAGGGCCTGCCGCTTGAAGACTTCTTCACGACCGATCCGGCAGTGTTGGTGTGATCGGAAGCCGGTTGCAGGCAGCTGTCTTCAGGCCGTCGGCCGTCACCACGCCACCCACGCGCCGGTGCGCATGAACAGCAGGGCGACCTTTTCGATCTTGTGGCCGGCCGAAGTCAGCGACCGCCTGTACGCTTCCAGTTGGGGGCCGTATTCTGCCAGGGACGCACCTGGAATCAGGTCGTCCGTCGAAGTCGGGCTCTTCTGTCCCGCCTTGAAGTCGATCACCCAGAACGCCTTCCTTGCCGGGAATTCCACCAGCAAGTCCATGCGGCCGGCGTGGAACCACTTTTCGCCATCGAACGGTTCATCAACGCCGGCAAACGGCATTTCGAAGTGAAGCCTGACTTCATTGGACCGCAAGGTGCGCATCAGGTCGGACTGGGTTTCTTCAAGCCGCGCCACCAGCTTGACCAGCCATTTCGCCAGCGCCACGTTGTCAGCCAGGCCGTACGTTTCCCGCAGGAATACTTCGGCCGCCGCCTGATTGGCTCCCGCCTTCAGGCCACCCTTTTCCATCCAGGCGTGCACCATCGTTCCCCACGCGTCGGAAGTCACCTTGTGTTCCGGTGTTTCCCCGTCGACCGGTGGCGGATCACATCTGTCCCCGCCCGCCCTGAATTCGCACCGGGCCGCTATGTCTGCCGCCAGCTTTTTCGATGCATCCTCCCCGGCGCCGTCCCAGGCTTCAGCCGCCCTGGACGGCGACACAGATTTCCAGCCAGCCGGTTCCAGCGGGGAAACGGGGAATTCCCTTTGTGCGACGACATGGGCCGCGATTGATGGGTCGATTTCCTTTGGCGCCGGCCGTGAGACCCTTGTCACGCCGGGGATTTCCGGTTCGGCAAGCCATCGTTCCGACAGGGAATCGTGAATTCCGTTATCGCCGGCCCCGACAGCGAATGTCACCGATCTGACCGCCCGGGTCACCGCGACATACGCCAGGCGCAGTCGCTCCTGATCCCGCCTGATTTCATTGATTCGGTCGACCAGCCTGAATATCGGGTCCGCGGTCGGTTTAAGGGCACGGTTGGGATCGATCTTTACACCAACCAGGGTCTTGGACTTCCCGTTGTACACGACGCTGGCGCGTCGCCAGGATTCATCATTGGCACCCGACGGGGATGTGCCGATCGCGTAAATCATGACGTGGTCGTATTTCAGACCCTTAGCCTGGTGAATGGTCGTGCAACTGACCGATCTGGCCCCACGGTAAAGCTCGACCCTCGGGGTCTCGTCAGCTTCACCCTGTTCCAGCATCGACACGACCTTGTCGGGGTCGACGACATCGGCCTCGGTCTGGCGAATCCAGTCCAGGATGACTTCCAGTTGCGCGACAGAGTCTTCGCCGCCCGGTCCATTCAGCAGGATTGACCGCCATTGCAGATTTGACGCCAGGTGTTCGACGACGTCGGCAGTCGGCATCCTCCCGATTTCCCGGGTTGCCCTGACCAGGAACGGGCTGGCCCGATTGAATGCCTTGATGTCAGCTTCGGGAAAGACTTCTGGCGACAGAGGATCCGAAGCCAGCGCCCGTGCCAGCCCGCGAATGGGCTTTCCGGAATTCTGTATGCCCCGTCCCATCTGAAATGCGGCCAGGCCGGCGTCGGAAATGCCAATCATCGGGTGTCGCCACAAACCGGCCCATGAAATGTCGTCGGTGTGATCCCACAGCGCCTTGACAATAGTTCGAACGTCCATTGCGACCTGGCCTTCCGTCAGTTCACGGCTGCCGTCCAGGAAGGCGTCACCAGCGCTGGCCGCCCGCAGGATGGCCCTCAGGCGGTCACGGGCCACAATGGCTTTCGACCAGGATGTCGTCAGGACGGCCGCCGTATCATCCGGCCTGTCTTCCCCGTCCTTTCCCCAGGCGTGACAGATTCTTTCGGCAAAGACATCGATGGCGGCATCATGAAATTCGCTCGTGTGCCAATCTTCCTGGCCAACCTCAGGCTTGTCCAGAGTAACCGTCACGATGGGTTCGTGGAACGGCGCTGATTCCGGCAGTTCGTGGGCCTTCTTTTTTTCGTTCGACGTCACGTGATCGAAACCGTCGATCCCCGCCAACCCCGGCTTATCTCCGCAACTTTCCAGAATTCGGTTGAACAGGGCCTTCTGCGCCTCGACCATGGCCGGCGTGCTTCGATAATTTTTGTCCAGATTATCCAGTGCCCCCGGGGTCGACTCCGCACGTTTGACAAGCTCGCCAAGTTCGGCCGGTTCAGCGCCCCTGAAGAGGTAGATGCTCTGACGGGAATCGCCGACGAAGAACGTCTGCAGCGGCTGATTGTCATCGCCGTGGCCAGGATCGACGGGAAGATTTTCAAGCGCCCGGTACAGTTCAAATTGCCTCGGGCTGGAATCCTGGACCTCATCGACAAGCAGGGCCTGGAAGCGTTTTTTCAACCGTTCGGATCGTCCCTTCCTGGTACACAGATCGATAGCCGCTTCTGTCAACAGATCGTGGTCAAGCGAACCTGAAGCTGCCGCCATCCGAAGGGCATGGGCCCTGGCCTTGAGGGACAAGACAATAAGGTCGTTCCTGATTCTGTCGCATTCGGAAAGGTCTTCTGCGTCAAGGCCACCCTTGAATGTCAGAACGGCCTCGTCCAACCCGACCGTGGCGATGCCGAAATCAATTTCTTCCTGCATCAGGGCATATCTGAGGGGTGTCGCCTTCTTTGTCAATTTTTCAGGATTACCGGCCGTTGCGTTCGCACACCAGGCAAGCAGGTCCAACGGGGCAGTACCGGCGTAGTTGCTGGCGCGCCAGGCTTCAACAGGTTTGAAGAACGGCTTGGTATCTTTTGTGTCAATCGTCAGGATTTCCGGGCTGTCTTTCACCGCCGTTTTGAATATTTCCGCGGTCCTGTCCAGCACCATGTCAACCAGTTCAATACCGGTCAGCGGCGTGGCGCCAGTGTCGATCATGGCGGAAAGGTCGGAAATGGTTTCGGAAACACGAGTGATCAGTTCCTTGATCCCCATGTGTTTCAGCAGACTGGATGCTTCTGGCGGAACTTTCCCGTCCTTCGGGTCTATCACTTCCCGGATTGCCGCTTCGAAGACTTCTGAAACGCCGCCGCTGCCGATCGGGAAGTCCAGCCAGGCCGGGTCGCCGTCATCACCAACCGGCAGACGCGCTTCCAGCGCGAATTCGGACAGGAGGTTCAACACGAAGCTGTCAACGGTTCCAGCCGGGGCGTTCGGCAGCTCGTTCAGCGCGTCCTGGATGGTGCGTTCGTCAGTGGGCACACAGTCCGTGTAGCAGTCCTCATATTCCTGCCTGAACTTGTCCGGAACGGGCCTCCCCTGGCTGGCGCGAAGGCACATTGAAACCGCTTCCACCAGTTCGGCCGCGGCTTTGCGTGTGAACGTGATCGCGATGATGCTTCGCGGTGATATGCCGTCCTTCAGAAGCGACAGGTATTTGCGGACCAGGGTGGTGGTCTTGCCTGTTCCCGCCGCAGCCGACACGACAGTCAGTCTGTTGTTTTTATTGCTCATTCTGCGTCCTCCGTCCCGGCGTCTTCGTCAAGAACCTCTTCCGTTCCCGGGTGGGAGTGGAAGCGGCAAACCGACCTGTAAGCGCAGTAGTCGTGGCCGCGATAGTTGATTACGGGACATGTCGCCGGATGTGGCAGGACAGGGTACTGTCCCTTTCGAACCAGTCCGACAAGCCATCCCAGCAGCGCCGCGGTTTCGGCCAGCGAAGGCTTGCCCGCCCCGGGTTCCCACTGTTTCAGGCCGGCACTCGAATGATCCTGGACAAAGTCGTATGCCAGCCGAGTTGCAACGGGCGTTTCACGCAGGAAATCTGGTGCCTTCCCTTGCCTGATGGATTCCTGCAGGGCAATGGCGTACAGCGGCAACTGGGGATAAAGGCCGGCCGGGAGCTTTTTGTCCAGTGTCTTCGCGAACGATTTGCCGGTTTTGTAGTCCGCGATTTCGACGCCTGTTGGTCCACCTGGATTCCCAGTGACCCTGACGCGGTCGACCGAGCCCCTTACCAGCACTGATTCATCGCCCAGTTGAAGCGCCAGTTCGGTACTTTCTGCATCATCCCTGGATTTGCCGAATTTCCATTCCGTCGCGCCCCGAAGCATCGGAGCGGCGAGTGTCTGGAACAAGGCTTCGGAGTCCGCAAGCACAGTGGCGAGTTCCTGGAGCTTGGCGGGGACATCCGGTTCGGCAGCCAATTGCTGCACCATTACGATGGAATTGCGGTTGCAGTGGGCAAACATTTCGGCGGCGAAAGGATCGGATCCTTCGATGATTGCCTTGGCGGCCAGGGCCAGCCACTGCTTCAAATGCTTTATGTGTGAATCTGTTGTCGTCCGGGATTTGATCCTGGCAACAAGCTCCTGGTATTCCGGCGTTGCACAAGCCATGTCGTAGGCCGCGTCAAGGGCTTGTTCTTTCAGTGTTTCCAGATCTTTCACCCGACCGTCGACATACATTTCCAGGTGATTGTTCCAGCGTTCGCGGAGCCCCTCCCTGGCGGAATCCAGGCCCGGCGTGGCGTCAGGCAGGTCGCCAAGCATCCCTTCCAGTTCCTGCTCGACCAGCTTGTGCAGTTCCGTCGTCAATGAAGCCACTGCCGCGGTCCTGTCGGCTTCGGACGCCGGTCGCCACCTGGAATCCACCCCGACATTTTCCAGGGCCTTGTGTACCGCTGTACCGACTTCCCTCGCGTTCAGCTCCTCTTCCAGTGTTTCGGCTTCCCTGAATCCAAGACGGGTCTTCAGGAACGCCTGGAAAAGGCAATGTGAAATCGGTTCGAACGCGCCAGTGACCGACAGGACGGCATCCCGGGGCAGGGCGGCACCGTCCACCGCGGACGCGTCGCCCAGGTAAGGTTTCAATGCGGGTGGCAGGTCATCCCAGTCGCGTTCGATGACCTGCTGAAGTGTCGCGGTATTGTGGACAGGTCCGCTGGTGGCGGCCCTTTCATACATTCCGCCAAAGCGAATCCACTCCGTTGTTGCCATCATTGCCGCATGGACCGCCGCGTCCGCCCCACCGATGCCCGTGGCGTTTTGCGGAGCCGCTTTTTTCACCACATTCAGTGCGTGCCGGTTTTCATCTTCCGGCGTCGCCGCGCGCAGGCCGTAGTTTTTCAGGCTGTCTTCAGGGGCGTCCCGATTTGCCGCCAGAAGAGGATGGGACACCGGCACGACGGCGCGTCCGTCCGCGGCTCTCTTGACGATACATCCCCTTGCAGCACCAGCCCGCTTCGCCGCGCATGCCATCTGTTTCAGAAGGAATTCGACATATTCGGCGCCGCCGATCCTGCCCCAGGCGCGAAGTGAATCGTCGCCGAAGAATGGGTCGGGTTTCGGGGCCTGGCCGATTCCTTTTGAATGGAGGCCGGTCATCAGGCACATGCCCGAAGGGCGTCCATCGTAGTTTTCGTAGTTCTGGATCTGCACCCCGGTGTTTATGTCGCCACTGGACACGGCCCCTTCAAGGACTTCGGCCAGGACCCCGGTCGTCGTGGGTCGCCTGCCTGCCCTGGAAATGGCCCCCTGGATGGACATCGCGACGCGATCCCGGAATGTGACCAGGCCGATCCTGTTTAAGAAAGTGGATACATGTTCCAGGCGCTGGCCATGGCCGTCCCTAAGCCACCGAAGCCGCTGGGCCAGAAGAATCGCGCACCGTCGCACCGTGACTTTGTGGGATTGAGCGGCCGCCACGGCATCCAGGGCATCAATCCACTCCGGCAACGGGGCCTTGACAAGATGACAGGCCACCAGGGCGTCCCGAACCGTGCGCCGACCGACCCAGAGGTCGTCTTCAGTGGCTGCACGCGCCACGGTCGGGTCATCCGGAGCGTCCGGGGATTCAGGAGCACGCTTTGTCAGTCCGGCGATCTGGTCGCGCAGGATCTGTTTTTCCTTTTCCGAATACTGGGCGCTGCCAGTCATGGGACTCTGGAAAACCTTTCGCAGCGTCTCGCCATCCAGCGTTGTCGCATCGGCCGTTTCCGCGTTGAACCAGGGCAGGATCGATTCAATCAGTACCGCAAGGGCGTGGCGCGACAGTCGCTGGGAATGTTCGATCGCCGACGGGATGCCGCTTCGAACCAAAGCGGCCGAGATTCGGTCCGTGTCTTCCGGACCAGCCACAAGGACGAGCACGTCTTCGGGTTTGCCACCCGCCGCGCAGAACTGGTGCGCCTGCTGACAAACCCAGGCGGCCTCGCTGGACACGTCGGCCGCAACCGTGGTGTCGATCAGCGCGTTCGTCGAAATGGCCGGCGCAGAAAGTTTTCTGGCATCCAGCGCCGTCAGCAGTCTGTCGAAAAAGCGGTTCGTTCCGGGTGGTTGCGGCAGGTCAGCCGAACTGTCGCCGAAACCGACGGCGAAGACCCGATCATAACCAAGGGGCTTGCCCGGTGTTCCGGTTGTCGCCAGGGTCTGCAGACGTCGCAGGGATTCGATGTCCCTGGTGGCGCTGCCGTCGATTTTCAGTAACGGTGCGACCTGGTCCCTGCATTCTTCAGGGATGTCCTTTTCATCCAGGCCTTCGACCATGATGTCGGTCAGGTGTCCGGCGAGGACGCCCCGCAGCCCCGGCCGATCGTTCACTGTTTCCCATGGGTGTCCCTGCGGTACGGTAAAGGCAGTATCTTCATGTTCTTCGGGAAGCAGTCGATTCGGTTCCAGCGCCGCCGCAAGTCCCGACGGCGTGACGATTTCGACGCCCAGCGCCCCGCCGCGGCCAGCGACAAACCGTCGCACGGCGTTCGCGGATGCCCCCGTGCGGCACAGAATCAGCGTGCGCCCGGGCGATGTTTCCGTTGACAGGATTGGATCAAGCCACCCCATTTGGCACCTCGGGAAATGAAGTCATTGCCCCCGGAGTCTATCAGACCGCTTGACAGCCGGGGTTGAAAAATCGAGGCGGCGGTGTAGTCTTGCTTTCAATAGCTGCCGGGTCTGGGTTTGAATGTTGTGTGTGGTGGCCTTGTTTGAATGCTTCAGTGGGTGTTGATAATGGGACGCTCAAGGGAACGGACGATCACGGTTGAAGAAATTCTTGCCAGTTGCCGGCGATGGGGTGTGCCACATTTCCAGCGGGGCGGCGTCTGGGACATGGGTAACCGGGCGGCACTTCTTGAATCGCTGTTTTTCGATACGCCGTGCGGCAGCGTAATCCTGTGGGACAAGCCAGACAAAGAATTCGGGATCCCGTTGTACGAAAACGGCGTCGCTGCCGCGCCTGCCGGGTCGGCCCCGGCCACGTCCGCGCCCCGGGAAAAGGCGCCCTTTGATTATCTGATCATCGACGGCCAGCAGCGAACCAGAAGCCTGATGGCCGCCTTCGAGGGGATCGAGGATTTCGCCGCCGCCGATACTGAAGAAAGCCAGGAACAAGACGCAGGAACCGAGGCGTCTTCTACTTCACCGCAGCCCCTGAAAAAGTATTGGAGCATCAATCTGGAAAGCCTGAAGGAACCCGGGTTCAAGGACATGCTTGATCCGGAAGGGAAAGCCGTGGCGGCGCCGCTGTTCGTTTACACGGAAACAGCGGCTGACTGGATCGAATACCGGGACAAACTTACGGAACGCCGCAAGAAAGCCGGCAAGACCAGGACCGGAATTCCGCCCAAACGGCACCTCTACAACAGCATTCCGCTGAAAAGCTTTTTTGACGACGACATCGACGCCAGGGCCCTCGTCACGAACGGACATGTCCTGCTGAGGCATGTGTCCGGTCCGGAAGCTGGTCACGAAATCAAAATCGAACCCGGCGTCCCCGACAGCCCGGAAATGACCAGGCTGCTTGCGAAACTGACTGAACTCCGCCGACGCGTCCGGGAAATGAAGACCAGGAAACTGTTCCTGAAGAAACTTCCCAGAAGCTGGAACCTTGACCAGGTCATCGACATCTTCATCCGGATCAACAGCGGCGGCCGCCCCGTCGAGGAAGAAGAACGGGCGTTTTCCCAGTTGCTTCGGTTGTCGGCCGGCGCAAAAATGCCGAAGAAGCGTGTACCGCTCGATCCGGAGCTACCGAAAAACGCGAACGAATGGATTTGCGACATCTTTGAAAAGATTCACCGGACGGGCGGCGATTCGGGTGTTGAAAGCCTGGTCAGCCAGCGCGACAGGGCGCTTGCCCGCATGAATGAAAGGGCCTTTGGATTCAAGCTGTTCGTTCGGGTGTTCGTGCTGGCTTCGTCTTACCACACCTACAACGCGCTTTCGAAGACGTCGTTTTCGTTTGGTGTCCTTCATGAAGACCGGTTCGTGAATGAACTGCGACAGGGCAACGACATCCAGATCTGGAAGGTTGTCAGGGACGTTGTCCTGGCCACGAAGGAACTGCTGCAAAACGAACTGTACATGGATTCCTTCAAGTTCCTGCCCAGCGCCCGCGCCCTGTGGCCGGTGTTCACCATCCTGATCAGGTATGCGGACCTGATGGAAATCCGTGGCAAGGCCGGTGTCAGGATTCGCGCTGAATATCGGGCTGGCCTGGCGTTGATGACCCTGAAGCTCCTTCTGGCGAGTCCCGACGACAAGAAGTTGATGGAATATTCGTCGGCCGTTGTCGCGGGGAAGGGTGACGCCGATGCCTGCATCACGGAGATCCTGGCGCTGATTGACGACAGGTTCACCAAACAGACCATTTCTGCGGCCCTCGAAAACGCCAATTCGTTGACAAGCCTTCCAACCTTGATGCTGTACGGTCTGGAAAGATCGAGGTCGGCCAGGGATTTCCTGTACGACAAATACAGCTTCAGGGACGCCCCGCCATTTCGTTGCAAAGAACGCGTAATCGATGCCGAGTGTTCGCCTGAAAAGCAGCACATCGTTCCGTATTCCATCATGGCCCAGGCGTACGGCCTGTCCGGAAGCCGCCGGTCGACCCATGTCATCAACAACGTCGGCAACATCACATATATATCCCATGACCTTAACGGGCTCGACGGGTTGAGTGATGAAATGCTGGTGTTCGACGGTGAACCCGCGGACAACCTTGATTCGCACATGCTTTTTGACCCGGCCTTGCGACATTACAACGCAATCAAGGACGTCGCGGTTCGACCTGAAGGTGTCGCCGGCAGGGAAGGCGCGGTCGTGGGCGAATTTGAAACCTGGATTGCCACCCGGCGGAAAGACATCCAGGTGGGCTTCGAGGACTGGATTGAATCCTTCGAAGACGATTGGGTGGCCTTCCGGTCGTTCAGGGCTTCCGACCGGGTTGAACCGACCCGTCCGATAATCCTGAAGGCCCTCGGCACCGCCAAGGACCTGGAGCACCTGATCCGGGAATTCGATCTGGAAAACGTAATCGAAGACAAACTGGTTGATATCTTCGCGTCGACCGGCTGGAAGCTGAAGGACTCTGAAGCCGGCCCGATGTCCTTGAAATTGGAATGGAGGAAGGGTAGTAGGACGGTAATCAAGGGCGTCATGATCGACCGCGAAAAATTGGTGTATGGCGATGGCTCCACACCACCACTGACGATCCGTTTCGTTGGCGGTGATTCTGCGGACCCGGTCGCGCAGCTTAATGAACTGGCCCGGACATTCCACGGCCTGCAGGAAGCGGCCAGGGTGGGCAGGAAATAGGTGAAGGCGCGGGAACTCCTTTGCAACCCTGACTGATGAGGTTTTCGATGGAAAAGAACTATCCCAAGGTTCTGGCGTTTCCAGGACACCGGTTCAATCCATTTGCCAGTTATCCCAGAACTAAAGTGGGCGAGATCGAGAATAACCTGACGCGTGCGATGTTCGTCGGTTTGAAGGAAGTGGCTGAAAGAGGCCTGTTGAGCGTTTTTCTTGGCGAACTTTTCAAGAAAGCAGTGGCCCCAAACCCAAAGGCTGGGGCAAGGTTGGATGCTGTCAAGGACTCGGTGGAAACATCCAGGGTCATCCATTTCAAACTGTTGACTGCGCCGACTTCCGTTGATCTGGATAGATCCAAATTGCTGGTTCTTGGCGTTTGCGGGGGAGCCCCTGAGGCAAAGTCGGAAGAAAAGTCGGAAGAATGGACGGTGGGGGAGCGGGACGGACTGACGTCCATACCGGATGGAGTTATCGTCGCCGGGGGCGCAATGATCGTGTTCGAGTCAAAGCTTCCATCCGGGGCATTGGACGCCCTGCAGGTCGCTCGACATCTTGATCGACTTGGGATGCTGAGTCTGACGGAGCAGGCCGAACTCGAGAATCGCCTATGGAAGCCTACAATGTGGATGGAGGCTTTGTCAGACAGGGTACTCGAGGTTCGGTGGCCGGCGGTTATTGACCTGCTCAAGAGATATCATAAGGATTCAAATAGTCCCGCCTTGGATACGGCTGTGGAATACCTTTCGGACTGTGTCTGTCCGCTGGGTACCGAAGATGGCCTCAACAAAAAGGTCTTTCGGACTCGAGAGGCTGTGTTGGGGTTGCTGGGAACAACTGGGGTGGAATCTGGCTCGCCGGTCACGATTCTGGAAGCGTTCCATATGGAAAAGGAGCGCGAGAAAGTCACGGATCAAGCGATTTTGGGAATGCTGAATGGCGATTCCGCCTCCCCGGGCATCGGTCACGCCGTGATCTGGCGGGAGGAACTGAAGGAAGCCACTGAATCGGTGCGCCCCGAACTCGAGGCCATGGCAAGAAAGCTGGATGCACGGCTTGAAGGGCGGGGATGGAGTCGCGACGAGGGAAGAAGGAAAACCGAAAACGTCCAGGGCGGGTACGACCCCATCGATCTGCACGTCCGTTGGAAGCCTGAGTGGGCGAAAAAGGTGGGGACTAACGGCTCCCTGGTGCTGGGCACCGACCTGTTCGGGACACCGTGGGCAACCGGGACTGAGGATTCTTCGCCGCCAACCCTCTACTGCACCTGGCATGAACAATCGAATTTTGTAAACTGGCCAACGTCCAGAGCCAAAGATAGACCCACAGAGGAAGCGATTAATCAGAAGCATCGTGAAGTGACGGAAAGAATTCGCTGCTGGGCGCGGATGTGGTCGGCGCGGATCGATGCGCTGCCGTCGGATCTCTGTTTTGATTTCCTGGCAAGATCGGTTCGTTTCAAGGGCAATTTTATTAAGTGGCAGGGGTCAACGTCGGCGGAATTTGTCTGGCCGGAACGGACTTACGGCGGCGGTCAGGAACCAGGGTGCTCGACCCGCGATCGCGATGAAGCGTTGCAGATTCTTCGTTCGTTGGAATTCGGAACGGCCGATCCCAGGCTTTTCTTCTTCCCCTCCCGGGATGGATTTCGTAAAGAACCTGAATGTGATTTACGGCACTCGGTTCGCAAACCGGTAATCAGCCTCAGCATCGATACGTACGGGAAGAACATTATCGAGGTGGTCGACGGCTTCGCCCGCCTGATCGAGGATTGGGGGAAGGACAATCGGCGCTCGCCTGACGCATTTCGGAAGGGGTCTAGGCCTTTATATCAGCAGGTATGATCTGGTGTGTCATCCGAATAGCTCACCCAGGTCGAAGCGCTTCTCTGTCGGGGGTGGATTGCGTTCCTCCGGCCCGGGTACCGGCAGTTCGCCCGCCATGATCAAGGGACCAGAGACGATTTCCCCTAGCAGAGCTAGCTGGTCTGGAAAACCCTCGACGGTAAGGGTCAGCACCCGCAGGAGATCCAGTAGTTCGTCGTTCCATGCATCCAGCCACTCGCCGGGCCTGATCTTGTCGAGCGGGTTTGGCGAAGACACCACGCGTCCCGATCCGGACCAGGTGCGGTAGCCGAGCCACTTCGGCACGACCTGCATCCCGGAAACCGTGTAATCCCAGATTTCGGGACGCACCCCCGCGACGACGCCGTCCCCAACCCGGAGCTGTCCCGCCACCGGATCATAGGAGATGTCGCGCGGCGTCGCGGGCATCCGACGGACCGGCGACACCCACTCCAGGCCCGCCACCTTTGGAACCCGCGCATCGCGCCCTGCGCCCGGGTCCCGGAAACGCTCGGCAAACGTGTGAAGCCACAGCAGGCGCCGCCCGATGTCCACCGCCCGCGTCCACAGCGCGGGATCCCGGGTCAACGGGACGCGAGGCCCCGGGGTCTGCAACTCGGCGGCGAACCGTTCCTGGTAGGCCGGCGTCGAGAGCAGCGCGTAGAGGTAGGCCGCCAGGTCCTCGGGGGAAGGTTCGCGCATCCCGAGCAGACGGCCCAGGGCGGGCAGCAGGCCGGTCGTCACGTTGGGTTTCTGGCAGGCTCGGTCGCGGTACAGCGGCAGGATGTCCTTGCCGCCTCGCCCGCAATAATGATGAAGATCCGGGACAGCTTCGGTTACTGTGGTCACGGGGCCTGAGCCAAATTCGCCTGTTCCCGAGGTAACCAGGAACACCTGTCGATCCGACACGGACTGCCAGAGTGCCGGGGAATCCGTCTTCGCCATTCGCGGATCGTCAAACGCCCACTGTCGATCGAAGCTTCGATAGCCGTACCGGACAACGGGTCGGGAGGGCGCATCGGCGCGCAGGTCGGCCAGTCGTTCCAGACCCGGGACATGGGTCTCGATGCTGCGCCCGGTGGCAGCGGTCTGGAACAGGGTCTCGCGGGAGGGGCCCGGATCCCGGCCCCGGGCCAGCAGGTCATTGCGGTCCTTGTCGACCGGCGCGGAAACGAAGGTCTTCCAGCGCTCCTCCAGGGACCGGGCGTCCGGGCCGATGGGCCAAAGACGGTTGAATTTGCACCCAGGCTGCTGCCACGGCATCAGGTCCGCCAGGGCGGGCATTGCGTCCCACGAACCCGTGCCAGTGTCCGGGACCATCCGGTCCAGCCAGCCCGACGGCACGTCCTGCCAGGGTCCGTCCAGAGGCCGTTCCGAGTCGCCAATCGCCTTCATGGCCTCCAGCTTCGCGGCCCGATCCCCCTGGATGCGGCGGTAGCGGATGCGGGCGGGCTGCGAGCGACTCCCCTCCCCGTAGCGCGCCAGGATCACGACTGCGACCGGGGTCTCGATGGCAAAGACGTTCTGCTCGGTGACGGCCCCCTTGTTGTCACCGCCCAGGTCCAGGATCCACGCCTCGTCCGCCACCTCTCGGACCAGTTTCCGCAGTCCGACGAACCCCGGGCCGGTCAACCAGCTGCTGCCGGTGATGAAGGCCACAATCCCCGGCCCGGGCCCGTGTGCCTCGAAGGCCTTCCAGATCGCCCAGCGCCAGAAGTAGACATAGAGGTTGTAGAGGCTGGCGTGGTGGCTGAAGATGGTGTGCCGTTTCGCGACGTCGAGGATGTCGTCGAACAGGCTCTGATCCAGTTGTTGGCGCCCGGGCACCGGTCCGTCCAGGACCCAGCCTCCGCCCCCACGTCCGCTGCCCTTCTTGTCCACGCGACGGTAGGGAGGATTCCCGATGATGACGGTGACGCGGCGTTGCGACTTGATGGCGCGCGCACGTTCCTGCTCGTCGTGCATGACCTGCGCGTCCCCGAACAGACCCATCTGGGGCGGTCCGGCCAGGGGGGATTCGAGGGTGTCGGTCAGCACCACCTGCGGCCGAGCTGCGGGTTCCTGGCTTGCCCCGCGAAGCCGTTCCGCGATCCGCAGGTTTGCCACGCCGTAAGGACCCGGCAGGATCTCGAAAGCCAGCAGGTTCCGCCAGAGGTTCGCGCGCGCCTGGTCGGGCCCGGAAGCGCCCCGCTCGTCCCGGGCGGTGCAAAGCGCCGCGTCCACGACCCCCAGCGGGAAGGTCCCCGTCCCCGTGGCGGGGTCCAGCGTGACCACGTCGGGATCGCCGAACCCGAGCCGACGGCCCATCCGTCCGGTCAACAGGGATTCCGTGATCCGGACCATCGCGGAGACCACCTCGACTGGCGTGTAGTAGACGCCGGTTTGCCGCCGCTGCTTAGGATCGTAGACGGCCAGGAAATCCTCGTAGAAGTACAGCCAGGGCTCGCCGCGCGACTCGGAACTGCTGCGGATGCGGTCGGGCCGGATGGCCGAGCAAAGATCCTCCAGGGCCGCCAGTTCGCTGCGAACGGCCGCGGCCAGCGCGGGCATCCCAAGCAGCGGCCCGAAGGAGGCGCTGATGACCGGGCTGTGGTCCCGGAGCCAGTCCCGGGCCTCCTCGACGGTGATGCGTCCGTCCTGGTTCCGGTCGGGCTGGCCGTCCAGGGCGGACATGACCAGCCCATACGCGACCACCTGGGAAACGCCGTCCGCGAAGTCGCGGTCCTTGGCCGACGGCTGCACGTACTGCTTCCAGGCGTCCCGGGCCTGGCGGGCGTCCTTAACACCGGAGGCCGGCGACGGAGGACGGTCTTCCAGCAGGTCGAGGATCCGGTCCCGGAGGCTGGCGGTCCGGCGTGCCAGGCGTTCCGCGAGGTCGCGAACACGGGTGACATCCCGCGTCTTCATTTGGCCCAGCGTGCGAAGCAGCGATTCCAGCGCCCGCGGGTTCCATGACTCCGCGTCCTCGTAGGGGAGATCCGCGGCCGCCTTCAGTTCGCCCCTTGCGTACAGCTTCGCCTCCCGGCCGTTGCACAGCACCAGCGAATCCAGATCCAGCAGGCTTTCTCGTTGATTGGCCGTCCAGCCAGCCTTCAAAGTGATATCCAGTTCGTACGAAGGTTTCTTGAGTTCGCAGTATCCGACATGTCTACCGTTCAGCAGGAATGCGAAATCCGGGCGCAGTTCGTCGCGGCGGCTCTCCCGGATGCATTCCAGCCGGCCGATGGCGAAGATTCGAGTGATCCCCCCGAACAGATTGGAGATCGGAGTGGTCAACTGGGCCTCCGGCTCACCGTTAACGCCAGCAGAATCTGCCGCGTGAACCGCATGGTGATACTCCCTGGCAAGAGTCCGGTCGTCCTGAAATTGCATTCGCCGCCTCCACTGTAATTGATGAGCTATTAGCATGTCCGAATTGGGTTGACAACGCCCGCGCAGAGGATCGAGATAAGGCAAATCCGGGAGATAGTGTGTCTGCACGCGGCATTCACCGGATAAACTGGATCCGTTCCTGGTCGGCGGCCCAGCGCAGTTCCTGGACCAGGGCCTCGTTGGAATTAATTTCCTTGATGACGTTGATCAGCCACAGGCGTTCCAGTGAGTCCCATTCATGGTTGGTTGCGCCGGTGTCAATGACGTACCCGCGTTTTTTCCAGACAGGCCACATTTCCTGCTCGGCCCATTCGTGAGCCTGTTCTTTGATTGCCTGGGGCAGGTCGGCCAAGCCTTCGGCACTGCACCCGAAGTCAGTGGCAAACGTCAGGTTTTCCTGGTCAACGATTCCCAAGGTAGCGCCCTTGTGAATGACGTGAATTACATTCCCCAGATCTTCCAGAACCCAGGTGTACTTCTTCAGAAGATCCCGATCTGCTTGATAGTCTTGTACAACAACGCATTCATCTCCGAAGGCCTTCTTGATCGCTGACAGCGCGGATTCTGTGTCTGGTGTCGTCATCCTCTGGGCTCCTGTATTGAGTCGTTTCAACCGGAACTTTATCAGCGCTGGCTTGTTGTCACAAGACGTGGCGCATTGTGAAGCAGTGACCTGCCCCCCCCTAAACCCCCTCCGCGTCCTCCATTCCCAACAGCGGGGGCGGTGCGAAGATGACGGCGGAGGGGCCGCGGATGGCCTCGTCGCGCTTCAGGTGGGAAAGGTTGATCCAGTTGTTGGGGGTGTTCAGGTCGAGGCCGCAGAGGCGCAGGCATTCGGCGTGGATGAATTCGGGTTCCTGG